>Ga0081455_10000130_pt1 | contig 87593 bp, 78 predicted proteins | sample TabmetS3T2R1_FD_70207 | JGI IMG/M metagenome (GOLD analysis project Ga0081455, IMG submission 70207) | Tabebuia heterophylla rhizosphere microbial communities from the University of Puerto Rico - S3T2R1 | ecosystem: Host-associated > Plants > Roots > Rhizosphere ... | reverse complement strand
CTACGTCACCGGGGCCCCCCTGGCGGTCGGCGGCGGGTGGACCGCGTCGTGAGCGAAGACTCGTCCGCGCCCCTCACCCTGCCCTCTCCCCACGGGGGAGAGGGTTTCGTGGACGTGGTCGCGGCGGTGATCGAGCGCGACGGGTTGATCCTGATCGCGCGCCGCCCGGCGGTCTCGCATCTCGGCGGCCTGTGGGAGTTTCCCGGGGGCAAGCAGCATCCGGGCGAGAGCCCGCAGGCGGCGCTCGAGCGCGAGATCCGCGAGGAGCTGGGCGCGGCGGCCGCGGTCGGGCCGCTGCTGGAGACGGTGGATTGGACGTATCCGGAGAAGCGCGTCCGGCTCTCCTTCTTCCGCTGCACGATCGCGGGCGAGCCGCGCGGCCTCGAGGGGCAGGAGATCGTCTGGGTCCGCCCCGCAGAGCTCGCCCGGTACCGCTTCCCGCCCGCCGACGCGACGCTGCTCGATCGGCTCTCCGCGGGCGCGGGAGCTTGACGCGCCCGGCCCCGCCGCATACGATGCGGCTCGGCTTTCCTGTCATCACATCCACTGGCTCCCGCGGAGGTTCGACGCATGAGTAAACGGTTGATTGTCGTCGTGCTGGCTCTCCTCGCCCTGGCGCTCCCGGCCGCGCCGGCCCTCGCCCAGAAGCCGGTGAAGATCGGCGTGCTGACGCCGCTGTCGCCTCCCGGCGATGCCGCGGCCGGCCAGCTGATTCTGCGAGGCGCCAAGATGGGTGCCGACGAGGTCAACGCCAAGGGCATCCTGGGCGGGCGCAAGGTGGAGCTGGTGGTCGAGGACGACGCGGGCACGCCCGAGAAAGGCACCGCCGGCTTCCGCAAGCTCGCGACCCAGGACGGGGTGGTGGCGGTCCTGGGCCAGTTCCACAGCTCGGTCGCGCTGGCGGTGCAAGACCTCGCCGAGCAGTTCAAGGTGCCGATCTTCGCCACCCAGGCTTCCGCGCGGGCCTTCACCGAGAAGCACCTCAACTACAGCTTCCGCACCCACGTCATCGACACCGACCGGGTGCAGCTGTGGAACCGGTGGATCAAGGAGAAGGGCTTCAAGAAGGTGGCGCTGCTCGCCGAGAACACCGACTACGGCGTGGGCCTGGTGGAGGACACCAAGAAGCTCTTCCCCTCGATGGTTCCGGGGGCCGAGCTCAAGACCACCGTGTTCGACCGGGCGGTGGTGGACCTGACCCCGCAGCTGCTCGAGATCAAGAGCTGGAAGCCGGACCTGGTCATCAACATCGGTGTCGGCACTCCCTCCTACCTCATCATCAAGCAGGCGGCCGACGTGGGGCTCCTGCCCGGCACCCCGATGCTGGTCTCCTACGACATGCCGGCGCGGGCGGAGTACTGGAAGAACCTCGGCGACAAGGGCAACTTCGTCTCGTTCCTGGTCTACTACCACCCGACCATGAAGCTCACCCCGCGCGGCGAGGCCTTCCGCACCAAGTACCGGGAGCAGTTCAAGGAGGACCCGGTCTACGCGGCGTTGAACGGCTACGCCCAGGTGGTCCTCATCGCGGACGCGCTGGAGGCGGCCAAGAGCGACAACAGCGAGGCGCTGGTGAAGTCGCTGCTGGCCAACAAGTTCCAGGGCTGGAACGCGACCATCAGCTTCAGCCGCGGCGAGGGCCCCTACTGGCAGCAGTGGACGCCGCCGATGCTGCTCATGCAGTACACGAAGCCCGACATGCCCTTCACCGAGGCGAAGATCATCTTCCCGCCGGAGTTCAAGACCGGCGACCTCGTGGTGCCGAAGTAGACATCGCCCCGGGCCGGGTCGGGAGGCGCGCCGCCTCCTGACCCGGCCGTCGCGTGCGTGCGATGGACTGGAACCTCTTCTCCCAGTATCTGCTGTCCGGTGTCGTCATCGGGATCATCTACAGCCTGATGGCGCTCGGGATCACGTTCATCTACTCGATCATGAAGATGATCAACTGGTCGATGGGCGAGTTCTACATGATCGGCAGCTACGTGCAGTACTTCCTGGTGGCCTCGGTGCTCGGCTGGAGCCTCTGGTACCTGGCCCTGCCGCTTGCGATCGTCTCGGTATTCCTGCTGGGGCTCCTGGTGCAGCGCTGGCTCCTGCGCCCGATGTACGTGGGCGGCGTCGAGCGCCGCGACGAGTACGCCACCGTCATGACCATCGCGCTGATGGTGCTCTTCCGGAACCTGGCGGTGGTGCTGGGCGGCCCCAACCAGTACTCGCCGCGGGACTACGCCAAGCCCACCATGCTGCTGACCCTGCCCGTGTCGGGGAACCGCTTCGTGGCCCTGGTGGGCGCGCTGGTGCTGCTGGCGCTCTTCTACCTCCTGGTGACCCGCACCTGGGTGGGGCGCGCACTACGGGGCGCGGCCCAGAACCGCGTCGGGATCCAGACCGCGGGGATCGACGTGCTGCGCCTGGACATGCTGGCCTTCGGCGTCGGCGTGGCGCTGGCCGCCGCGGCCGGGGCACTCCTCGCGCCGGACTTCCTCGTCTACCCGGAGAACGGGGCGATCTCGACCTTCAAGGGCTTCGAGATCATCGTGATCGGCGGCCTCGGCTCGATCCTGGGCAGCGTGGTGGGCGGGATACTGCTCGGAGTGATCGAGGCCCTGGGCTCGGTGTTCATCTCGCCGGCCTACAAGGACCTCTACGGCTTCGTGCTGCTGATCGCCCTGCTGGTGCTGCGGCCCACCGGCCTCTTCGGCGAGCGAGAGCGCACCGTCTGATCGCGGCGGCCGCTCAGTCGGCGGGTCGCCCCGCCCCGAGCAGCGGCCGAAGCGACGGCACGCGGGCGCCCAGGCGCTGCCCCGCCGTACGCAGGAGGCCCACCAGGCCGGTCGGGTAGAGTCGCACGACCACGATCACCAGCAGGGCGAAGAGCACCATGCGAATCTCGCCCCAGCCGCGCAGCAGCTCCGACGAGAGCTCGATGAACATGGCGCCCAGCGCCGGCCCCGCGAAGGTGCGCAGGCCCCCGATGATCACCATGATGATGATCGTCGCCATCTCGTTGAACTTCATCGGCGTGGGCGAGAGGAGCCCGATGTAGTGGCCCTGGAAGGCGCCCGCCACCGCCGCGAATACCGCGGAGACGACGAACGCGAAGCGCTTCCAGCGAAACGTATCGACGCCGGCGGTGGCGGCCGCCTCCTCGTCGTCCCGGATGGCCCGGAGGTAGGCGCCGATCCGCGAGTGGATGATCTGCCAGGCGGCGAGCAACGCGGCGATGGCCAGGCCGAGGAACAGGTAGTAGTACGGGGTCGCGCGCGGGGTGCCGAACAGGAGCGGCGAGGCCAGCCCGAGATCGCCCCGCGTGATCTGGTACTCGACCGCAACCAGCAGGCGGACCGACTCCGCGAACGCCCACGTGGCCAGCGCCAGGTAGATCGCGCGCATCCGGAGGCACAGGCTGCCGAGGCCGTAGCCGGCCGCGGCGGCGACCACCGTGCCGGCGACCACGCCGGCCAGGATCGGGATGCCGGTGCGCTGTACGAGCAGCGTGGAGGTGTAGGCGCCGATCCCCGCGAAGGTGTGATGGGCGAGCGAGAACTGGCCGGTATAGCCCGCGAGCAGGTTCCAGCCCACCGCGAGCACCACGTAGTAGAAGCCGATCACCAGGATGTGGGTGTGGTACTCCGAGGTGACCATTGGCACCCACGCCAGCGCCGCGTACGCGGCGAGGCCCAGCCCGATGCGCACGAGGAGGCCGCCCACGCCGCTCAGGCTCCGAGCAGGGAGTCGCGGATCAGCTCGCGCAGGTGGTCCGCGAAGTCGGCCTGCGGTCCCTCGCGGCGAACCTGCCCACCCTCGATCACGTAGAGGTACTGGGACACCTCCACCGCCTTGCTGATGTTCTGGTCCACCAGCAGGATCGTGACCCCGGCTGCGCGCGCCTCCACCAGGCGCGCGTAGACCTCGGTGGAGATGCGCGGGGCGAGGCCGGCCGAGGGCTCGTCGACCAGAAGGAGCTTCGGCTCGGTCACCAGCTCCTTGGCCAGCGAGAGCATCTTGGCCTCGCCGCCGCTCAGCGACGTGGCGCAGTGACCGCGCTTGTCGCGCAGGCGCGGGAAGGTGACGTACGCGCGCTCCAGCATGGCCGCGACGCGCGCGCGGTCGCCGCGCTCCACCCAGGCGCCCAGCAGCAGGTTCTCCTGCACGGTGAGCTGGGGGAAGACGTTCGCCCCCTGGGGCACGTAGCTGATCCCGCGCCGCTTGATCGCGTGCGGCGCCGCGGCGTGGATCTCCTGCCCGTCGTGTACGATGCGGCCCTCGCGGGGATGGAGGAAGCCGAAGATCGTCTTGAGCAGCGTCGACTTCCCCGCCCCGTTCGGGCCGATGATGCCGGTGATCCGGCCGGTCTCGACCCGGAGGCCGACGCCGCGCAGGATGTCGATGCCCTCGACGTACCCCGCCGAGACCTGATCCAGCTCCAGCAGTGCCATCAGCGGCCCAGGTACGCTTCGAGCACTACCGGGTCGTTGGCGACCTGGTCCAGCGAGCCCTCGGCGATCAGGCGGCCGTCGTGCATGACCGAGACCCGGTGGCACAGGCGCCTGACCTCCGCCATCTCGTGGGAGACGATCAGGAAGGTCACGCCGTGCTCCCGGTTCATGCGGAGGATCGCCTCCATGATGACCTCGCGGACCGTGGGGTGCACCCCCGCGAAGGGCTCGTCCATGAGGACGACCTGCAGCGGATGGATCATCAGCGCACGGGCGATCTGCACCAGCATCGCCTGCCCGCCGGAGAGCTGCTTGGCCAGCGCGTGCCGGTGACGCTCCATCGCCACCAGGTCCAGGTGGCGGCGCGCGCTCTCCGCGATCTCGGCCATCGGCCGCGCGCCCGCGCGGGCGCGCTCGGCCTGGCCGGGCAAGAGCACGTTCTCCAGCACCGTCATGTTGCCGAACAGCTTCGGGATCTGGAAGGTACGGGCCACGCCCCGGGCTGCGATCTCATGGGGACGCAGCCGGTCGATCCGCCGGCCGGCCAGGTGGATCTCCCCCGCGTCGAGCCGGTGGAGGCCGGACAGCGTGTTGATGGTGGTGGTCTTGCCGGAGCCGTTGGGGCCGATCAGCCCGCGGACCTCGCCCCGGCGAATGGCCAGCGAGAGCCCGTCGACCGCGACCACGCCGCCGAAGCGCTTGACCACGTCGCGCGTCTCGAGCGCCGGCGCGGCCACCGCGCCCTCCGCGGCCGCGCTCACCATGGAGCGCCCATCATCGGGGGCTCCACCGGGCGAGCGCCGCCTCGTCCACGTCCACGCCCCAGCCGGCGCCCTCGAGGGCCAGGATAGAGCCATCGGCGTACTGGATCGGCTGCTCGGTGACGTCGCCGGCCAGCAGCAGCGGCCCGAACAGCTCGCAGCCCCAGGTGACGGGCGCCGCGGCCAGCGCCAGCTGCAGGTACGCCGCGGTGCCGAGCGAGGTCTCGATCATGCAGCCCACGTAGCAGCCCATGCCCGCCGCCGCCGCGATGCGCGCGATGGCGAGGCTGCCCAGCAGGCCGCCCGACTTGGTGAGCTTGAGACTCAGGATCGAGACGGCGCCCCGCCGGGCGATGGCCAGCGCGTCGTGATCGGTGCAGCAGGCCTCGTCGGCCATGATCGGCATCGGCGCGCGCTCGGCGACGCAGGCCAGGCCCTCGAGATCCCACCGGGGCACCGGCTGCTCCACGAAGTCGAGCGCGTAGGGCTCGAGCGCGCGCACCGCCTGCAGCGCGGTCGGGCGGTCCCACCCCTGGTTGGCGTCGACCCGCAGCGAGATATGTGGGCCGACGGCGGCGCGCAGGCGACGGACCCGCTCGACGTCATCGGCGAGCGGCGCGGCCCCCGTCTTGATCTTGAAGATGCGGTGCCCGCGCGCGACGCGCTCCCGGGCCTCCTCGACCTCGGCCTGCGGGTCGGCCACCGCGAGCGACCACGACAGCGGCACCCGATCGCGCACGCGTCCGCCGAGGAGGCGGTACACGGGGACGCCGAGGGCGCGGCCGGCCAGGTCCCACAGCGCCATTTCGACTGCGGCGCGGGCGAAGGCATTGCCCTGGACGCGGCGGGCCATCTGAAGGCGCAGCGCCTCGATGTCGGCCGGGTCGCGGCCGACCAGCCACGGCGCCAGGTAGCGCTCGATGGTGCTGGACACCGATTCCGCCGACTCCTCGCTCCACGTGGGCCCGCCCAGGCAGGCCGCCTCGCCCCAGCCGACGAGGCCGTCGGAGGTCTCGGCGCGCACGAAGACGAAGTTCACGGTCTCGAGGGTGGTGAACGACATCTTGTGGGGGCGCCGGACCGGGATGTCGGCGCGCACCACGCGGAGCTCGGCGAGCTTCACGGCTCGAGCACGCCGGCTTCGGCGTGGAGCCGGCGCGCCGCGAAGGCACCGAGGCAGAGCGCCGCCACGTCCATGCGGCACCTCCGACGCGGGTTCACTCGGGACGCGGCGACAAGCCGTGCCGCAGCGACTCGTGCACCATGCGGACCAGCGTGGTGATGTCGAAGACGGGCCGGCCGGTGGCCGCCTGGATGTCGGCCCGGTAGGGCGGCATGTTGGTGCACTCCAGCACGATCGCGCCGATCTCGGGGTGATCGGCGACCATCCGCCGGGCCACCGTGAGGTGCTCCTGGCGCGCCGCTTCCACGTCGAGCGAGAGGAGATCGTCCAGCAGCACGCGGGTGAACTCCTTCTCGGTCTCGAGCCCCGCGATCACCAGCGGGGTGTCCGGCGAGATGCCCGCGCCGGCCAGATGCTCGCTTCCGAGCGACGTCGCGTCGACGGTGAGCACGCCGACCGCGCGGCCGAGCGGCAGCATGCGCTGAACCAGCGGCACCAGCATGAGGCTCGAGGTGAACACCGGGATGGATACCGCGGCCGCCATCTCCGTCTGGAACTTGGCCAGGAAGCCGCAGTTGGTCGTGACCGCGCGCACCCCTTCCCGCTCGAGGAAGCGCGCGCCTTCGATGAAGGCGGGCAGCAGCTCGCGCTGGCCCTGGCGCACCACCCGCTCCGGCGACGCTCCGCTCACCCGGTGGTAGCGCACCGGGAAGTCGAACGTGCTCGCATTGCCCATGTCTCCCGGGATCCGCGGGAAGCGGGTGTCGAGCATCAGGATGCCGATCGAGAAGCCGTAGAGGTTCGTGCCGCCCTGTACGCGCATGGGGGTCAGTTGAGCCGCGCCAGTTTTTGCCGGACGCGGCGCAGCTGGTGGCGCACCTGATCGTGATCGCCCGCGTCCGGGAACTCGGTCAGGTAGCGCTCCCAGTCGGTCACCCCGCGCTCGAGCCGCCCCATGTTCGTCCACGCGGTGCCGCGGTCGCGCCGCTCGCCACCCGCGGTGGGGTCCAGCGCGAGCAGCCGGTCGACGACGCGGACGACCTTGTCCCACGCCTCCTGCCGCCAGTAGATGCCCTTCAGATTGGCGAGCATGCGGGCGAGGAAGTGATGGTTGTCCACCGGCGCGAAGTGCGCGGAGGTGAGGCGCACCGGCCGGCCGAGCGCCCGGCTCACCACCTGCCCGCACGCCTCCACGGTGAGAAGTGCGCCACGGTTGTACGGGTCGAGCAGCACGTGCTCGCCCGCGATCCGCGCGCCGGTGATGAAGTGCCCGGGCAGCCCGATGCCCTCCATCTCGAGCCCGAGGCGGCGGCCGGTCTCGATCAGCACGAGCGACAGCGTGATCGGGATGCCGAGCCGCCGATCGAGCACTTCGTTCAGATGGCTGTTGCGCGGGTCGTAGTAGTCGGCGCGATCGCCCGCAAAGCCCAGCTCCTCGAACAGGAACTCACGAAGCCGATGGAGCCGGGACAGCGCGTCGGCCGCGCGCCGGGCCGGCTCGGCCGCGTCGGCCAGCCCGTTCAGGCGGCCGAGGTAGCCGTCGACGTCGAGGGCCGGACGCTCCGCTGCCGCGATCAGCAGGGCGGCCCTGGCCAGTGGGATCTCGGGATCGGGGCGTCGGACGGCGGCGGTGAATTCGGAAAGCGAGGCGTCGCGATCCATCAACAGCCGGGGGCGTGGTGGATCCCGGCGGTGCGCAGCGCCGCCCCCTGCAGCTCTTCCGCGAGGGTCAGCGTGCGCGCGGCGGCGCGCCGGGCCGCCTCCTGCGCTTCCGGCGTCGTCGCGAGCTTGAGCAGGAGCGAGCGGCCGAGCTGGTGGTGGAACCGCTCGTCCGGCTCGATGACGTCGCGGTAGAGCGTGGCGGTGACCCGGTCTCCGGCGCGGTCGCAGAACTCGATGAACTGCCGGTTCTTCACCACCGCGATGGCCTCGCGGGTGAACTGGCCCGCGGCCACCCGCTCCACCGTAGTCTGGAGCGAATCGAGGTACTGGAACAGCGGCCCGAAGCCCTGGGCGAGTGGATCGAAGCCGCGGGCGTCGAAGGCGAGCTCGCCCAGGCGGTCGGCGATCATGCGGTAGTGCTTGGCCTCGTCACCGGCCTGGCGCGCGAATGCCATCTTCACCTCGACGTCAGTCGTGCCGACCAGCCAGCGCGCCGCGATCTCGGTAGCCTCGATCTCGTTCTTGAGCGCGACCTTCAGGAGATTCGTGACATTGAGCGCGCCGGCCACCTCGGGCTTGAGCGTCGCGTCGGGCTCGAGGCGGCGCAGCACCGCCTGGTTGGCCTCGTCCAGCTGGGCCACGAACTCGGCCGCGGTCATGCCGCGAGCCCGCGCTGCAGGAGCTCCGGCAGCTCCCGGGTCAGCGTCTCCTTGGTCACCACCCGCCGGCAGCGCGCGTGCAGCGGCTGGGTCGTGCGGGCCAGGGCGTGGGTGGTGAAGCCCAGCACCGCGACGGTGGGCGCGGCGTCGAGGGCCGCGAAGATCGCGTCGTAGTCCCAGCCGTTCGTGGTCAGGTCCACGATGGCGAGGTCGGCCGGCTCGAACGCGGCGGGGGTGAGGGCGGCCACGATCTCCTCAGGGGTGCGCGCGAACATCAACGGGGTGCCCACGAGGCGCGCGGTCTCCCGAAGGCGGGCGACGAAGAAGAGATCCCGGACGACGGCGATCACCTTCATCGCCACGATGCTCCTAGTCGTCCTGCTCCTGGACGCCGAGCCAGTACTTGTTCCACTCGGCGAGATGGGTCAGGGTCGTGAAGTCGCGCATGCGGTCGAGATAGACGATACCGTTCAGGTGATCGGTCTCGTGCTGGATGACGCGGGCGAAGAACTCCTTGGCCACCACGTCGATCTTCCCGCCCTCGCGGTCGCGCGCCTCCAGCCGCACGCTGCCAAAGCGTGGGACCACGCCCCGCATGTCGGGCACCGACAGGCAGCCCTCCCAGCCGTCCTCCTTCTCCTCGGTCAGCGGGGTCACCACCGGGTTGATCAGCACGGTGAGGGGGATGGCGGGGGCATCGGGATAGCGGGGGTTGCCGTGGACCTCGATCACGCAGATCTGCTTGAGGGCGTGCACCTGGTTGCCGGCCAGCCCGGCGCCGTTGTATTCGCGCATGGTCTCGACCATGTCGTCGATGAGGCGCTGGGTCTCCGCCGAGCGGATCTCGCCGAGCGGGACGGGCAGCGCGCGCTGACGCAGCACCGGGTGTCCGAGACGCGCAACCTTCAGGATCGCCATGCCGATCTCCTCCCGGCGTCGAATTGTAGCACAGCGCCTCAGGCGGGCTCGAAGGCGGCCAGCACCTTCGGCCATCGCGGATCGTCGAGCGCGGGCTGAAACGACGGATACAGCTGCGTGCGGTCGTAGAGGCCGCGGTAGCGCTCGCGGATGCGGTGGCCGATCTCCCCGAACGGCCCGCTCACCGCGAAGAGATCGAGCGTCTCGTCGGAGATGAGATCGGTCATGCCGGCCCAGTCGCCGGCGAGCGACTTCGCGTGCAGTCGCGGAACGAGATCCTCCAGGCCGTGGGCCGCGAGCACCGGCTGGTACGTCCGGGTCGACGCGTAGAACGCGATCTGCTGCTTCACGGCCCGCGCGTTGTCGCGTCGCTCTTCCTCCGTGTCGCCCAGCACCACCATGGTCGAGGCGCGAAAGGTGAAGTCGGCGCGCGAGCGGCCGGCCCGCGCGAGGCCCTCGGCCACCGAGGGATGCACGCACTCGCGCAGGTAGCGCGCGCTGTGGAAGGAGTGCACGTGCAGGCCGTCGCCCACCTCGCCCGCGATTCGGCACATCTGCGGGTTCACCCCGGCCAGGTAGACCGGGATACGCGGATCCTCGATCGGTCCCGGGTCGAAGAACGGCGTCATCAGATCGAAGCGGTACGAGCGACCTTCGAAGCGCAGCGGGGTACGGTGCTGCCAGCACGCCCAGATGGCCCGCAACGCGCCTACCACCTCCCGCATGCGCGGGCCAGGGGCTTCCCATTTCACCGAGAATCTCCGCTCGTTGTGCGCCTTCACCTGCGAGCCCAGCCCCATGACGAACCGGCCGCGGGAGGCCTTCTGCAGGTCCCAGCCGATGTGGGCGAGGCTCATCGGGCTGCGCGCGAAGGCCACCGCGATGGCGGTGCCGAGGCCGATCCGCGACGTCGCGCTGGCCGCGACGGCCAGCGGCAGGAACGGGTCGTGCCGCGTCTCGGCCGACCAGATCGCACCAAAGCCCAGATCCTCGGCCCGGCGCGCGTAGTCGGCCACGGCCGGCAGGTCGAAGGTCATCAAGCCGATGTCGAGCCTCATGCGCCGTTCTCGAGATAGATCGAGGCGTTGCGCCGCAGCCCCGCAGGCTTGGCTCGAAGGAGTGCCGTGCCGCGGAAGCGCCCCCGGATGGCCTCATCGCCCATGGCCGCGATGGCGGCGGCCTCGGGGTAGCGCTCGGACGGGCTGAACGCGGGCTCACGGGTGACCGGCGCCTTGCGATTCCACGGGCAGACGTCCTGGCAGACGTCGCAGCCGAACTGCCAGCCCGCCATGCCCGCGTGGAGTGCTGAGTCGATGTCGCCGCGGTGCTCGATAGTGAGGTAGGAGATGCAGAGTCGGGCATCGAGCACATAGGGGGCGACGAAGGCCCCGGTCGGGCAGGCGTCGAGGCAGGCCCGGCACGAGCCGCAACGGTCGGCGAGCCGCTCGTCGAAGTCGAGATCGGCAGTGGTCAGCAGCACGCCGATGAAGAACCAGGAGCCGAGGGCCGGATGGAGCAGCATGGTGTTCTTGCCGATCCAGCCCAGGCCGGCGCGTGTGGCCAGGTCCCGCTCGAGCACGGGCCCCGTGTCCACGTAGCCGCGGCTGCGGGCCCCGGCGGCCTCGGCCAGATGAGCGGCGAGGCGCTCCAGGCGCGGGCCGATCACATCGTGGTAGTCGCGGCCCCACGCGTAGCGGGCCACCGGCTTCCACGAGTCGTCGGGAGGCGTGCCCTGGTGGTAGTTGAGTGCCACGCAGACCGTGGCGCGCGCGCCCGGCAGCACGCGCTGCGGGTCGAGCCGCTCCTCGAACCGGCGCTCGAGGTAGCCCATCGTGCCGGCGTGGCCCGCCCCGATCCAGCGGCGGAAGGCGGCGCCGTGCTCCGGCGGCTCGCAGGGCCCCACGGCGACCAGGTCGAAGCCCAGCTCGAGCGCGAGGGCCTTGATCGATGCGGTGAGCGTGGTGGCGGCGAGCCTCATGGCCGGGAGCCGCGGCGGGCCTTGACGATGAGGTGGCTGCGCGTCAGCGTGCGCCCGCCCCCTTCGAGGAACGCGATGTAGCGAAACCAGCGGCCGTCGGCGCGCCACCGGTCCTCGAGCCCCACCGCCGCGGCCAGCCCCTCCTCGACCGACGCGAACCGGCGCACCTCGCGCTCCACCTCGAGCGCCTCGACCACGAACCCGCGGCTCTCCAGTGCCTCTCGCATCCGCGCCTCGTCGTAGGCGAAGCGGGAGACGCGGCCCGTCTCCTTCCACTGGTCCACGTGGAACGCGACCATGGCGAGGCAGTGGCCCGGCTGCAGCGCCGCCGCGGCGCGCTCGATGATGGCGTCCGAGGCGCAGAGATGCGCGGTGACCAGGTCGGGCTCCCAGGGCGTGTAGGGTGCCGCCTCCACGTCGGCCTCGTGGAACTCGGCGTTCGCTGTCGCCCCCGCCTGCGCGCGCCGGCGCGCTTCCGCGATGGCGGCGGCGTCCCGGTCGAGGCCCACCACCCACTTCGATGCCGGAGCCAGCGCCAGTGTCAGGCGGCCGGTGCCGCAGCCGACGTCCAGCACCCGGCTCCGCTCGAGCGGCTCGGCGACCAGCAGGTCGAGGAAGCCAGGGCTCACACCGGCAGCCGACAGCGGGCGCGGCATGGGAGGACGCTGGCTACCGGGTCCGGGAGTACCCGGTCCGCTCGGTCCTGAGCTGGCCGCTTCTGCTGGATTCGGCTCGTGCGAGATTCGGAGCACTTGGCATGGCCTCAGGTCCTTCTGGATTCTACTGAAGCGGCGTCACAACGGGTCACGGAGTAACCTACACCTAACCGCCGGCGGGCGTCGGCATGAGCGCGAGCCCTCGACCGGAGTCAATACCGTCGGGCGACGGAGGCCTGCGTGAGCGCTGCCAGCCAGCCATTTTCGGGCTGCACCGGGCCACGCTGCTTGCCGTCCTGGCCGGAACCACGGTGAGCTCGGCGCCTCCTTGGCTCCGCCTGTTCTCGACGGCTCGACGTGAGGGGACCCGGGTGGGCGGGCTTCGACCGGACAGCTGAAAGTGCGTGGAGACAGCAGGATGACACCATCGAGTCTTTGTGGTGCCGCGACGGAGGCGGGAGGAACGTGCCGTAACCCGGTCGGCAGGCCCGGTGAGAGGTGTCGTGTCCATCCGGGGCATCCTTTGAGTGCGAAGGCGGTTTTGTCCCTGTGTTTCCGCGTGGTCGAGGTGGTGGCCGCGCTCGGAGGCGCGGTGGCGGCCTTCGAGCAAGCCTACCCGAGGATCCTGGCGCTTTGGGAACCGCTTCGTGGGCTCCTGATGCCGGAGTACTTCTGGGACCGTGGCTTCGAGCCCAGGGATCCGCAGCAGATGCGGGCGGAGGTAGCCGCGGCGCGCGAGAAATCCAGTGTGCTCCAGGAGAAGTACCAGCTCTATACGGACGAGCAGAAGCTCGCCGTGGAGCGCACCTACCACGCGATGCTCCGTGAGCTGAATGCTAACGGCGGAGCGTCGGCGGGCTAGTCCGCCTTGAAGTACTTGGCCTCGGGGTGGTGGAAGACCAGCGCGGAGACGGACGCCTCGGGGTCCATCATGAAGCCCTCGGTCAGGCCGAGGCCGATCTGCTCGGGCTGTAGCAGGTCGAACAGGATACGCTGGTCGGCCAGGTTCGGGCACGCCGGGTACCCGAACGAGACGCGAATGCCGCGGTAGTGCGCTTTCAGCTTGTCCGCGAGGGTGAGATCGGACGGATCCGGGAATCCCCACTGGGTGCGCAGCCGGGCGTGGAGCATCTCGGCGAACGCCTCCGCGGACTCGATGGCCAGCGCCTGGAGCGCGTGGGACCGGAGGTACTGCCCCTCCTCCTTCCAGCGCTCGGCCAGCTCGCGCACGCCCGCCCCGCACGTGACCGCGAAGAGCGCGACGTAGTCCGCCTCCCCACTCCCCCGCTCGCGCACGTAGTCCGCCAGGCAGAGGCGCTCGCCCGCGGGCTGGCGCGGGAAGCGGAACCGCGCGAGCTCGCGCCCCGCCTCCAGGAGCAGCAGGTCGTCGCCGTCGGCCGCGGCTTCGTAGAACCGGTAGAGCCCGTTCGCCCGAAGGAGGCGCTGCTCGATGGCCAGCCGCTCGAGCGCCTCCACCGTCTCGTTGATCTCCACGACCTTGGGGTCGCCCTGCTCGAGGAGGCGGGCGACCGACCCCTTCACCCCGAGATGCTTGCCCAGCAGCATCTGGAGATTCAGGTACGGGAAGACGTGGCCGAGCGGCACGTCGCGCAGGAGGTGGAGGGACAGGTCGGGCGGCGTCGGCACCGGAACCGTGCGCGAGACCACCGAGCGGCGAGCCCCCGGCGTCTCCGCGGGAACCGCGGGCGGCTCGGTCACGCCGGTGCCCGCGCGGAGATTCTCCTGCTCGGCCCGTAGCGCCTCCACGAGCGCGTCGCGCGTGGTGGCGCTGAACAGCCGGTTGGCCAGGTCGAGCCCGTCCATCGCGTCCTTGGCGTAGAGCGTGAGGCCCCCATACTCGCTGGCGATGCGCGTCGCGGTGAACTTGCGGGTCAGCGCGGCGCCGCCCACGAAGAGCGGCACCTCGACGCCGGCGGCCCGCAGGTCCTGAGCGGTGACGACCATCTGCTGGGCCGACTTGACCAGCAGCCCGGACAGGCCGATCGCGTCCGGCTTGTGGCTGTGGTACGCGGCGATCAGGTCCTCGGGCGGCACCTTGATGCCCAGGTTCACGATCCGGTAGCCGTTGTTCTTGAGGATGATCTCGACGAGGTTTTTGCCGATGTCGTGCACGTCGCCCTTCACGGTGGCCAGCACGATGGTGCCGCGCGCGGCGCTCTCGTCCTTGTCCATGAACTGCTCGAGGTAGGCCACCGAGGCCTTCATGGCCTCCGCGGACTGGAGCACCTCGGCCACGATCAGCTGGTTGTCGTTGAAGAGCCGGCCCACCTCCTCCATGCCCTTCATGAGCGGGCCGTTGATGATCTCGAGCGCGCCCCGCTCCTTGAGCTTCAGCGCCAGGTCGTCTAGCAGCCCTTCCTTCGAGCCCTCGACGATATAGCGGGCCAGCCGTTCGTCAAGGGGCAGCTGGACCGCGGTCTCCCGCGTCTTGGTGCGCCCCCGGAAGTGACCGGCGAAGGCGGCCACCGGGTCGTCGCCGTGCCAGTAGATGAGATCGAGGGCGAGGCGCCGCTCCTCCTCCGGGATCGAGGCGTAGCGCTCCAGGCGCTCGCTGTTGACGATCGCGTAGTCGAGCCCGGCCTTGGTGCACTCGTACAGGAAGACCGCGTTCAGCACCTCGCGGCCCGCGGTGGGCAGGCCGAACGAGACATTGGAGATGCCGAGGATGGTCTTGCAGCCCGGGAAGCGCGCCTTGATGGCGCGCACGCCCTCGATGGTCTCGACCGCGGAGCCGATGTAGTTGGCATCGCCGGTGCCCACCGGGAACACCAGCGGGTCGAAGATCAGGTCGCGCTCGGGCAGGCCGTACTGGCCGGTGAGCAGGGCGTGCGAGCGCTCCGCGATGGCGAGCTTGCGCTGTCGGGTCACCGCCATGCCCTGCTGCTTGTCCTCGTCGATGCAGCCCACCACCACCGCTCCGCCGTAGGTGCGGAGCAGCGGCACCACCCGCTCGAAGCGCTCCTCGCCGTCCTCCAGATTGATGGAGTTGACGAGGGCCTTGCCCTGGCACTTGCGCAGGGCCAGCTCCAGCACGTGCGCGTCGGTGGAGTCGATCATCAGCGGCGCCTTGACCTTCCGCGTGATGAACTCCATGAAGCGATCCATGTCCACGGCCTCGTCGCGGTCCGGGTTGGCCAGGCAGACGTCCAGCACCTGGGCACCGCCGCGGACCTGGGCTCGGCCGATCTCGGAGGCCTCCTCGAACTTCTCGTCGACCACCAGCTCCTTGAACCGGCGCGAGCCGATGACGTTGGTGCGCTCGCCGACGATGATCGGGCGCACGTCCTCGCTCGGGTAGACCGCCTCGATGCCGCTCACCGCCGGCGCCCGCTCGGATCGCGGCTGCCGCGGGACGCGGCCCTCGACCAGGCGGGCCAGGGCCCGGATGTGATCCGGCGTGGTGCCGCAGCAGCCGCCGACGACGTTGACCCACGCCTCGTCGACGAAGCGCCGCATCTTGAGCGCGAGGCTCTCCGCGGTCTCCTCGTAGTGGCCGTGCTCGTCGGGGAGCCCCGCGTTCGGGTAGACGGTGACGAAGCAGGTCGCGACGTCCGAGAGCGTGCGCAGGTGGTCGGTCATGAACTCGGGCCCGGTGGCGCAGTTGAGCCCGATCGAGAAGAGGTCCAGGTGCTCGACCGAGGCGTAGAGGGCGTCCACGCCCTGCCCGGCCAGCATCGTGCCCATGGGCTCCACGGTGCCGCTGATCATGAGCGGGAGCGTCACGCCCGCTTCCGCGAGCGCCTGCTTCACCCCGATCGAGGCCGCCTTGACGTTGAGGGTGTCCTGGCAGGTCTCGAGCAGCAGGGCGTCCACGCCGCCCTCGATCAGCGCGCGCGCCTGCCGGTAGTAGCCCTCGCGCACCTCGTCGAAGGTCACGTTGGCCGTCACCGTGATCGTGCGCGTGCCGGGGCCCATCGCGCCGATGGCGAAGCGCGGACGATCGGGCGTCGAGGCCCGTTCGGCCGCCTGCCGACAGAGTCGGGCGGCGGCCAGCGTGATGTCGTGACAACGGTCGGCCAGGTCATATTCGGCGAGCACATAGGGGGCGCAGCCGAAGGTGTTGGTCGAGATCAGGTCGGCCCCGGCCTCCAGGTACGCGTCGTGGATGGAGGCGATGACGTCCGGCCGCGTGAGGTTCAGGTGCTCGTTGCAGCCCTCGCGCTTCGCGCCCCCGAAATCAGCCGCGGCGAGGCCGCGCGACTGGATCATGGTGCCCATCGCGCCGTCCAGGACCAGGATGCGGCGGCGGAGCTCGTCGGCGAGGCGCGCGGAGCGCTCGGGTAGACTCATGCCGTCATCTTAGCATCCGGCTGCGCTCCCACCTGCCGGGGCGGCCGGAGGTCAGCGGCGCTTCTTGCGCTCCCGGAGGTCGATGGCGCCTGGCCGGCCGCGGGGATCCTCGCCGCGCGGGAAGATCTGAGCCTTCTGCACCTTCTGGGTGCCCGTGGTGGGCAGGCTCTCGACGAACAGCACCCAGCCGGGTGCCTTGAAGTAGGCGAGGCGCTCCAGGCAGAAATCGGCGAGCCGTCCGGCCAGCGCCGCGTCGGCGGCCACGCCCGGCATGGGCACCACGCAGGCCATGACCTCCTCCTCGCGGATCTCGTCGGGCGCCGCGAGCACCGCGACCTGGGCCACCGCCTCGTGGGACTGCAGCACTGCCTCGACCTCGGCGGCCGCGATGTTCTCGCCCGAGCGGCGGATGATGTTTTTCTTGCGATCGACGAAGATCAGCATGCCGTCGGCTCCCTGGCGGACGACGTCGCCGGTGTGGAACCACCCGCCCCGCCAGGCCTCCTCGGTGGCCGTCTCGTTCTTCAGGTAGCCGGAGAAGAAGCCGTGTCGCGGCCCCTCGGCGCCGCCCCAGCGGACCACCAGCTCGCCCTCCGTCTTCCGCGGGACCTCGCGGTCCTGATCGTCCACCACGCGAGCCTCGAAGTCGCCGTGCGGGCGCCCGAAGGCCCGCGTGCGGACGGCGCGCGGCTCGTGGCAATCGGAGAAGATGCGGCCGGTCTCGGTCATGCCCCACACCTCGACCAGCGGGAAGCCGAAGCGCTGCTCGAAGGCCTCGTGCAGGTCGGGCTCGACGCCGGCGCCCAGGCCCGCCTTCACGCGGTGCGCGTTCTCCTCGGGCACCGGTGCCTGGTTGAGCAGCAGCGGCGGCATCACCCCGAGGTAGTGGATGATCGTCGCGCGCGTGGCCACCACGTCGGGCCACCAGCGGCGCGGGCTGAAGCGCTCGGGCAGGATCACGCAGTTCGCGGTCAGGATCGCGCAGGTGGCGGTCACCGCCTGGCAGTTCATGTGGAAGAGCGGCAGCGGGTTCAGGAAGCGCTCGCGGCCGGGCTCGATGGCGAGCCGCCCGCCGAGGTCGCGATACCAGGCGCCCGCGTTCAGGTAGTAGAAGTTGCTCAGCCGGCAGCCCTTCGGGCGGCCGGTGGTACCCGAGGTGTAGAGCAGGCCCGTCTCGGTGCCGAGGCCCGGCGTGTCGTGCCGCGGCGCGGGACGTGGTCGCGGCAGCGAGGCCGGCCAGGCGCCGGCGTCCACCACCGGCAGCGGCCGGCCGCGCTCCGCGGCCACTGCTTCGAGCGCGGCCACGCGCTCGGAGATCGTCACCGCCAGGTCAGCGTCCGAGTGGTCCATCTGGTAGGCCAGCTCGTCGTGCCGGTAGTCGGGATTGACCGGCACCACGCTCACCCCGAGAGCGTTCAGCGCCAGGTAGTGGAAGAAGAACTCCGGCCGGTTCTCGAACAGCAGCGCCACGCGATGGCCGTGGCCGTAGCCGGCCGCCTCGTAGGCGCGCTTGAACCGGACCACCTCGTCGCGAACCGCCGCGTAGGTCAGCTCGATGCCGTCCGGATGATAGGCGCGGCCGGGCGCAGGCGGCGCGCACAGGAACGATCGCTCGGGCGCGGCCGACGTGGTGGCCATGAAGGCTTCGAACACGGTTTGCACGACCCACGCACTGTCCCCCGGCGTCGTGGGCCCTGTCAAATCACCGTCGTCGGCCGGGTCGTGCCGACAACCCTGAGGTATACTCCCGTCGCGAAATGGACACGCCGCTCGGCTCCCCGTTGCGCCGCAAGGAAGACCAGCGCTTCGTCACCGGCCTCGGCCGGTACGTGGAGGACCTCCGTTTCCCCGGCCTGTTGCACGCGGCGTTCGTGCGGAGCCCACACGCGCACGCACGGGTCCTGCGCATCGACGGGGCCGAGGCCGCCGCGATGCGCTCGGTGGCCGCCGTCTACACCGCGCGCGATCTCCCCGAGTGCGCCAAGCCGATTCCGCCTTCCATGGCGCCGCCCGCCGGTTTCCGGCCCACCACGCAGCCGGTCTTCGCGGATCCGCTCGTGCGCTACGTGGGCGAGGTGGTCGCGGCGGTAGTGGCCGAGGACCCCTATGCGGCCGCGGACGCGGCGGCGACGGTGGTGGTGGAGTACGAGCCGCTGGCCGCCGCCGGCACGGTGGGGCGCGCGCTCGAGGCGGGGGCGCCACGCGTCTTCGACGGCTGGCCGGACAACGTAGCCGGGCTCTCGACCGCGCGCGTGGGCGACGGGGCCGCGGCGCTGGCCGCCGCCGACGTGGTGGTGGAGGCGCGCCTCGGCATCGGCCGCGTCCACGGGGTTCCCATCGAGACCCGGGGGATCGTCGCCACGCCGGAGGGGGCGGACGGCCGATTCACCGTCTGGACTTCCAGTCAGAGCCCGTACGGGCTGCGCGGTGTGCTCGCCGGGGTGCTCGGCGTAGCGGAGGAGCAGGTGCGGGTCGTGGTGGTCGATACGGGCGGCGGCTTCGGCATCAAGGGACACGCGTACTCCGAGGACCTGATCGTCGCGGCGGCGGCGCGCCGCCTGGGCCGCCCGGTGAAGTGGGCGGAGTCGCGGCGCGAGCACTTCCTCACCGCGTCGCCCGATCGCGGCCAGCGCCACGTGGCCAAGATGGGATTCCGGCGAGACGGGATGATCGCCGCGGTCGCGACCAGCTTCAGCCGGGAGCACGGCGCGTACGTCTCGGCCGGCGAGGTGGTGACGCGCAACACCATCAACCACCTGCCCGGACCGTATCGCATCCCGAACCTCGAGGTGAGCGCGTCCAACGTGGTCACGCACGCGGTGTTCGGAGCCGCCTACCGCGGCTCGGGGCGCCCCGAGGCCAACTTCGTGCTGGAGCGCCTGATCGATCGCGGGGCGCGCGCCCTGGGGCTCGATCCGGCCGAGGTGCGGCGGCGCAACATGATTCGCCCGGACGAGATGCCGTACCGCACCGGGCTGGTCTATCGCGACGGGACGCCGGTGTCCTACGATCCCGCGGACTACGTGGGCAGCTTCGATCGCCTCCTGACCGAGTTCGGCTACGACGGCTGGCGCCGCCGGCAGGCCGAGAGCGCGGGCACCGCGCGGCCGGTCGGCGTGGGACTCGCCGCCTACGTGCAGGGCACCGGCGTGGGGCCGTTCGAGAGCGCCGACGTGCGCATCGATTCGCGGGGAACCGTGCACGTGTACATCGGCGTCTCCTCCCAGGGGCAGTCGCACGAGACGACCATGGCGCAGATCGCGGCCGCCGAGCTCGGCGTGGATCCGGAGCGCGTGTTCGTGATCGCGGCCGACACCAGCCGGCTGCCCTACGGCAACGGCACCGGGGGCAGCCGGGTGGCCGCGAACGCGGGGCCGTCGGTGGCGCGCACCGCGCGCGAGGTGGCGGACAAGGCGCGAGTGGTCGCCTCCGAGATGCTGGAGTGCGCGCCGGCCGACGTGGTGCTGACGGGCGGGCGCGCTCACGTGGCGGGCCTGCCCGAGCGTGGGATGGCGCTGGGCGATCTGGCCCGCGCCGCGGTGCGGAGCAAGACCCTGCTCCGCGAGTCGAGGCCCGGCCTGCAGGCGTGCGGGTACTTCGCCCCGGAGACGGTCACGTTCGCCTTCGGCGCGCAGGCCTGCGCGGTGGAGATCGACGTGGAGACCGGCGGCGTCCGGATCTTGAAATACCTGGCCGTCCACGACTGCGGGCGCGCGATCAATCCGGTGGTGGTGGACGGGCAGCTCCACGGCGGGCTGGCCGGGGGCATCGGCACCGCGCTGATGGAACAGGTGGTCTACGACGACGACGGGCAGCTGCTGACGGGCAGCCTGATGGACTACGCGATTCCGGCCGCGGCGGACCTGCCTCCGTTCGAGACGCGCATCCTCGCCTTCCCGTCCACGCGCAACGAGCTGGGTATCAAGGGCGTGGGCGAGAGCGCGATCATCGCGCCGCCGGCCGCCATCGCCAACGCGGTCGAGGACGCCCTGCACTCCCGCGGAGCGTCGGTCCTGGAAGTGCCGATCACCCCGTCGCGCGTCTGGGAGGCCCTGCGGCGAACCGCCGGATAGCGACGCGCTCGCCCCGCGGCGATCGCCCCGTCACCGCCACTGGGTGACGATGGTCTTGACGCGGGCGATGGCCTCGTCGGCGGCCTTGTCGGCCGGCCAGTGGTCCACGTTGATGCGGCTCAAGGCCCGGCCCCAGACGTTCTCGGAGTAGACCTGCGAGTTCGCCGGATTCTTGTAGTGCTCGAAGACCTGCGTCGGCCGCTCCAAGTAGATGCGGCTCACCACCGGCACGTGCGGATCCACCGTCCCTCTGGGGCCCGACTGGCCCTTGGCGAAGAAGGGATCGGCGGCCACGTCCTTGAACGCGGGAAACCAGCGGCCGTTGGCGCCCTTGATGTATTCGGCGAACCGCGCGGGCTCGACCACGAACCGGACGAACTCCTTGGCGAGCGCCACGTCCCGGTTCACGGACTCCTGCGGAATCACGATGGTCTTGACCGCCACCATGTACGTCGGCTTGCGGCCGTCCGGCCCGTCCGGCCATTCGATGGTCGCCGATCGCTTGAAGTAGTTGTCCGGGCTATTGGAGAACTGGTGGGCGGGAATGCTCGCCGACGGATTCGGGGTCATCACGATGATCCGTGAGTGGAACGCGGCATTGTTGTCGCCGTCCGCCCAGGTCAGGGAGTCGGGCGGCACGAAGCCGGCACCGAACATCTCGGCGAAGAAGTCGAGCGTCCGCCCGATCGCCTCGCGGTTCGGGGGCTGATCGGCCACCACCTTGCCCTCGTCCGAGAACACGGTCCCGCCGAACGACAGCAGCGCCATCTCGAAGTTGTAGAGGGTGTCGTTGGCGGTCGCGGATTCGGTGACGCCCAGGCCGTAGACGCGCCCGTACTTGGTCGGGTTCTTCTTCCGCAGCGCGGTCTGGGCATTCTTCCAGAAGCTCCAGTAGCCGTTCCAGTCCATGGGGATCCGGGCCGGGTCGTCGTTCATCCCCGCCGCCTTCACGAAATCGCGCCAGTAGTGGACCTGCATGGTCTGGCACTCGATCGGCACCCCGTAGAAGGCGCGCTTGCCCGCCACGTGATCCTGGACGTACGCGGCCGGCAGGAATTTCTCGACGTAGCGCGGACGGAGCTCGTCGATGAGATCGGTGGTCTCGACGAGCTGGCCGGACCACGCGTACCGGGGGACGATCTCCCAGTCGTTGGAGATACAGAACGCCACGTCGGGACCGTGCCCGGCCGCGAGCGCCTCGTGGAGCTTGGCCACCAGCTCGGCCTGAGGGGTGAGCGAGAGATCCAGATCGACGTTCCGGCTCTTGCGAAACTCCTCGGCGATCTTGAGGATCGCCTCGTCTTCTTCCTTGTAGTAGCCGCGATTCCACCAGACGGTCAGCTTCTTGGGCTGGGCGCGCGAGGCGGCGGGGACGCCGAGCGTGCCGGACGCGGCGGCCGCGCCGGCGAGCATCCCCAGGAATCGCCGGCGGGTGTGCGTCATCTGCTCTCCTTCTCGACCGGGAGCGCGGGCTCGGCGTATCGGATCCAGACGCTCGCGAGTATACCGCGGAGCCTGAAGACGAGTCCGAAGTTATGTATAGTTCCGCCCATGGCCACCGATCCCATCACCGTCTCCGTGATCCAGCATCGGCTCGAGTCCATCGTGCAGGAGATGGGGGAGGCGATGCTGCGGACCGCCTACTCGCAGATCCTGAACTCGAGCCGCGACTTCTCCACCGCAGTGTTCGACGGCGACGGCCGCCTCGCCGCGCAGGCCGAGCACGTCCCGATCCACGTGGGCGCCCTGCCCTGGGCGGTGGCCTCGGTGGCCGACTACTTCAAGGGACGCATCGCTCCCGGCGACCTGTTCCTGCTGAACGATCCCTACCACGGCAACAATCACCTGCCCGACCTCACGGTCCTGCTGCCGGTGTTCGTGGGCGACCGTCTCGTCTTCTGGTCCATCAACCGTGCCCACCAGCACGACATCGGCGGCGCCACCCACGGCGCCTACAACCCGGGGGCCACCGAGATCTGGCAGGAGGGCCTCCGCATCCCGCCCCTCAAGCTCTACGATCGCGGGCAGCTGCGCGACGACGTACTGGAGATGGTGGCCACCAACGTGCGCCACCCGCGCGACTTCCAGGGCGACCTACGGGCCATGATGGGCTCGGCCCGCATCGGGGAGCGCCGGCTGCTGAAGCTGGTGGACGAGTACGGGCTCGGGACCGTGCTCGAGACGGTGGGCGAGATCCTCGATGGAGCCGAGCGCCAGGCGCGCGAGTGCATCCGCACGTGGAAGGACGGCGTGTTCCGGGGCGAGGCCGTCCTCGACGACGACGGGCACGGCTTCCGCGACGTCTACATCCGGGCCACCGTGCAGAAGAAGGGCGACTCGCTGCTGGTGGATCTGAGCGACTCGCATCCGCAAGTCACCGGCTTCATCAACTCGGCGTGGCCGAACACGATGTCGGCCGTCCACATGGCGCTCGCTTATCTCATCGATCCGCGCACTCCGAAGAACGAGGGAACGTTCCGCCCGGTGACGGTGAAGGCGAAGGAGGGCACGGTGGTGTGGCCGCGGCCGCCCGCGCCGGTGACCCTCTCCACCAACCACTGCGCGCAGGAGATCGCGGAGGCCATGATCAAGGCCCTCGCCAAGAGCTGTCCGGACCGGGTGCTGGCGGGCTGGTCGCGGCGGTTCCGCATCGCGATCTCGGGCATGAATCCGCGCACCCACCGCAAGTTCATCTGGCACCTCTTCCACGCCCGCGGCGGCGGCGGAGCCTCGGCGGCCGGCGATGGCTGGGAGACCGCGGGCGAGGGCCAGGCCGCCGGCGGGATCAAGTTCGGCAGCGTCGAGGTTGCCGAGACGCGCTTCCCGCTCTTCTTCGCGCGCCACGAATTCCGCCCCGACTCCGCGGGCGACGGACGGTACCGCGGCGGGGTCGGCTCGGTGCTCGAGCTGCGCATGGAGACCACCGAGCCCGCGGTGGGCAACACCGCCGGCGACGGCGTACGCCATCCCGCTTACGGGGTGCTGGGCGGGCGCGACGGCCTGCCCCACCGCTACCGCCTGATGGCCCGCGGCAAGACCCGCGTGCTCCAGACGAAGGAAGTCGGCGTCTCGATCCCGCCCGGCGCGGTGTTCCTGGTCGAGTCGATGGGCGGAGGCGGCTATGGGTCGCCCGCAAAGCGCTCGCCCGAGGCGCGCACCGCCGATCGCGCCAACGGCTTCGTGTCCGCGCGGTCCCGTCGCCGGAACGCCTGACGTGCTGCGCATCGGCGTCGACGTGGGCGGGACCTTCACCGACCTGGTGGCCGTCGACGAGGCGGGCCGAGTGACGATCGCGAAGTCGGCCTCGACTCCCGCGGATCCGTCGATCGGGGTCATGGACGGCCTGGGGTTGCTCGCCACCGAGCTCGGCATGGATCGGGGCGCTCTGCTGGGTGCCGCCGGCCTGATCGTGCACGGCACCACCGTGGCCACCAACGCGCTGCTCGAGCGCAAGGGCGCGGCGGTGGGCATGCTCACCACCGCCGGCCACCGCGACGTCATCGAGATGCGCGAGGGCCTGAAGGACGATCGCTACAACCTGCGAATGCCGCCGCCCATCCCGCTGGTGCCGCGGGCGCGCCGGCTCGACGTGGTCGAGCGCATGCGCTTCGACGGGACGGTGGCCACGCCGCTCTCCCGTCGGTCGGCGGAGACGGCGATTCGCCGGCTGGGCCAGGCCGGCGTGAGCGCGGTCGCGGTCTGCTACCTGCACTCCTATCGCGATCCGCGTCACGAGCGGCAGACGCGCACGCTGCTCTCCCGGCTCCTGCCCGAGGCCTACGTGTCGCTGTCGTCCGACGTGCTGGCCCAGATCAAGGAGTACGAGCGCTTCGGCACCACCGTGGTCAACGCCTACGTCGGCCCGGTGCTCGGCCGCTACCTGGGCGCGCTGCGCTCGCGGCTGCAGAAGGCGGGTTACCGTGGCGAGGTGCTGATCATGCAGTCGCACGGCGGGGTCGCGACCATCGCCGACTCGGTGCGGCTGGCGGCCGGCGCCGTGCTGTCCGGGCCCGCCGGCGGCATCGCGGGCAGCCGCCACGCCGCCCGGCTGCTCGGCGAGGGCAACCTGATCACCTTCGACATGGGGGGCACCAGCACGGACATCGCGCTGCTGGAGGGCGGCGAGCCGCACCTCACCGGCGACAAGACGGTGGGCCCGAGCAAGGTCGCGCTGCCGAGCATCGACATCCACACGCTCGGCGCAGGCGGCGGCTCGATCGCGCACGTGGACGCCGGCGGCATCCTCCACGTGGGGCCCGAGAGCGCGGGCGCGGTGCCGGGGCCGGCGTGCTACGGCCGCGGCGGCACGGCCGCCACCGTCACCGATGCCAACCTCGTGCTAGGGCTGCTTGACCCCACCGGCTTCCTCGGCGGCCGCGCGCGGCTCGACCCAAAGGCGGCAGAGGCCGCCGTGCAGGGGGTGGCCCGCCAGCTCGGCCTCGGGACGCTGCCGGCGGCCGAGGGGATCCACCGGGTCGTCAACACCAACATGGCCGAGGGCATCCGGCTGGTCTCGGTGCGGCGCGGCGCCGATCCGCGACGCTTCACCCTGCTCTCGTTCGGCGGGGCCGCGGGGCTACACGTCACCGAGGTCGCGCGCATGCTCGAGATCACCCGGGTGGTCATTCCGCGCGTGGCCTCGGTGCTCTCGGCGTGGGGCATGCTGGCCACCGACCTGCGCTACGAGTTCGTGCGCACCCACGTGGGCGAGGCGGGCCAGGTCGGGGCGCCGCGGCTGCGACGCCTCTTCGCCGAGATGGAAGCCGAGGGGCGCCGGCGCCTCGGCGCGGGCTTCACCGGCCGGGTGGACGTGCGCCGGTCGGTGGACATGCGCTACGGCGAGCAGACCTTCGAGATCTCGGTGCCCCTCGACGGCGTGGCCGTGGAGGCCGCCGACCTGATGGAGCAGGTGGTCGAGCGGTTCCACCGGCGCCACGAGGAGCTGTACACCTACAGCGCGCCCGGTCAGGACGTGGTGCTGGTCAACGCGCGTGCCGCGGTGATCGGGCGGCTGCCCGCCCTGCCCGCCGAGCCGGAGCGGCGCGTGAGCGCGCCGGCGGCGCCGCGGAGCCGGCGGGTATACCTCGAGCGGTGGATGGACGTGCCGGTGCACGATATGGATTCGCTGCCAGCCGGCCACGAGGTGAAGGGCCCGGCGGTCTTCGAGTCCGCGACCACCACCGTGCTGATCCGCGCGGGGGAGCGCGCGCGGGTGACCGCGGAGGGATGGCTGGACATTCGGATCGGGTAAGCTGCCCCTCACGCGGCCCTCTCCCCCGAGGACCTGAGTAACCTCCGCTCGAGCGCGGGCTTCGTCCGCGCGATCCGATTCGTGCGGGAGGCCTCGGAGGGGGCCGTCGAAGCCCCCTCCGACTACTAGGTGATGGCGCCGATGGAGGCGTGGGAGACGGTCTTTGCGTACTTCGCGAACACGCCGGTGGCGTAACGCGGCTTCGGTGCCTTCCACTTCGCGAGGCGCTTGCGGATCTCGCCAGCCGACAGCTCGACGTCGAGGCGCCGCTTTTTCACGTCGATGTTGACGATGTCGCCGCTCTTCACCGCCGCGATCGGCCCGCGGTCCGCCGCCTCCGGCACGATGTGGGCGATCATGAAGCCGTGGGTCGCGCCCGAGAAGCGTCCGTCGGTCATGAGCGCGACGCTCTCGCCCAGGCCGGCGCCCTGCAGCGCGCCGGTCACGTGCAGCATCTCCCGCATGCCGGGCCCGCCCTTGGGCCCCTCGTAGCGGATCACGATCACGTCGTTGGGCTTGATCTTGCCCCTCTTCACGGCCAGGAAGGCGTCCTCCTCCCGCTCGAACACCCGCGCGGGGCCGCGGTGGGCGTACTTCTTCTGGCCGGAGATCTTGATCACGCAGCCGTCCGGCGCCAGATTGCCGCGGAGGATCGCGATGCCGCCCTCGGACTTGAGCGCCTTCTCGAGCGGCTTGATCACGTTCTGGCCGGGCGGCTCGGAGGCCGCACGGATCTCCTCGCCGAGCGTGCGCCCGCTGACCGTCTTGGCGCTCGCGTGCAGGAGCCCGGCCTCCAGGAGGCGCTTGCCCACCACCGCCATGCCGCCCGCCTCGTACATCTCGGGCGCGGTGTAGGTGCCCCAGGGCTTGAGGTCCGCCAGCACCGGCGTCTTGCGCGAGATTCGGTCGAAGTCGTCGATCGTGAGCCTGATGCCGAAGTCGCGCGCGGTGGCGAGCAGGTGGAGCACCGCGTTGGTCGAGCCTCCGGTGGCCATCACCCCGGCGATGGCGTTCTCGAAGCTCTTGCGGTCCACCAGGGAGCGCGGGGTCGCGCCCTTGCGCACCAGGTCCATGACCAGCTTGCCCGCCTCGAACGCGACCTCGTCCTTGCGCGGATCGACGGCCGGGATGTCGTTCCAGCCCATCGGCGACACGCCCAGCATCTCGTAGGCGGTGGCCATGGTGTTGGCGGTGAACTGCCCGCCGCACGCGCCGGCGCCCGGACAGGCGTGGTCCTCCACGTCCTTGAACTGCTCGAGCGGGATCTTGCCCGCGTTGTAGGCGCCGAGGGCCTCGAACACGTCCTGGATGGTGAGGTTGCGGCCCGCGAACGGGCCCTCGGTGCCGGCGCAGCGGCCGAACATGATCGAGCCGCAGTAGAGCATCAGGCTCGGGATGTCGAGCCGCCCGAGCACCATCGTCATCGCGGGGATCGTCTTGTCGCAGCCGGAGATGGTCACGATGCCGTCGAACATGTGGCTGCGCGCCACCAGCTCCACCGAGTCGGCGATGATCTCGCGGCTGATCAGCGAGCCTTTCATACCCTCGGTGCCCATGGTGATGCCGTCGGTGATCGAGACCGTGTTGACCTCGATCGGGGTGCCGCCCGCCGCGCGAATGCCCTGCATGACCTTCTCGGCCAGCTTCCGGTGGTTCCAGTTGCAGGGCATGGTGCCGATCCAGGAGTGGGCCACGCCGATCTGGGGGCGCGAGAGGTCCTCGTCGCCGAAGCCGACCGCCTTCATCATGGCGCGGGCGGCGGCTCGATCGGGACCTTCGAGGAGAACGCGACTGTGTTTGCGGGGGTCGACGGCCATCGGAGACTCCTTTGTCGTGAGCTCGGGTCGCGGCGATTCTACAGCAGGTCCCGGAGGGGAACCAGCGCGTAGCCCTGAGCGCGCAGCCGCCGGATGAGCTCGGGCAGATACGCCACGAGGCGCGCGCCCGCGCCGGGTACGCCGTCCGCGTCGTGCAGGTCGTAGATGGCGCCCGAGCGGGCGCGCGCGGCGCCGCGCCGCGCCTGTTCGTCGGGAGCCACCGGCCGGCGGCTCTCCGGCTGCACCGTCCAGAACACGCACGGGGTGGCCGAGCGGCGGAGCGCGGCGAACATCGCCAGGTTGGTCTTGCCCCACGGCGGTCGGAAGAACGCCGGCGCCCCACCCGCCGCCTCCGAGATCGCGGCGTGGCCCAGGCTGATCTCGCGCTCGGTCTCGTGTGGCCCGCAGCACCAGAGGCTCGGGTGGCTCCAAGTGTGGTTGCCGAGATCGTGGCCGGCCTCTACGATGTGGCGGGCCACCGCCGGCACCCGGCGGGCGCGGCGACCGATGAGGAAGAACGCGGCGCGCACCGCCTCGCGATCCAGGATGTCGAGCACCCGTGGGGTCCACTCCGGATCGGGGCCGTCGTCGAAGGTCAGTGCGACCGCGCGGCGATCGCGCGGCCCGCGCCAGATCGAGCCGGCGGTGAGCAGGTGCGATCCCCACGTGTAGGCGCCCCAGAGCGCGGGCGCCGCACCAGCCAGGAGCCAGGCCGCGCGCTTCACGCCGACGGCCGCCGGGCCACCAGCAGGGTCAACCGGCCGCTCTGCACGAGCTCGCCGTGCTGGTTCAGGATGCGGCGCTCCTCGATCACCACCCCGCCCTCCTTCATCGAGCGCTTGGCCACCGTGCTCGACACGCTGTGGATGGTATCGCCCACGCGGGTGGGCTTGACGAAGCGCCACTCGAAGCCCATGAAGGCCAGGACCACCAGCGGAGCCTGCGGCACGCGCCAGCCTAGCCCCGAGGACACGCACAGGGGGATCAGATCCGGGATCGCGTCCGGATCGGCAGGGCGCGATCCGGTCAGCGCTCCGAACATCGCGGCGTGAGTGTGGGTCAGCGTCATGCCGGGGGTCTCCAGCGGGACGTTCATATGCACGTCCTCGAAGTAGACCCGGCGCTCGGCGCGGGGTCCGGCCATCGGCGGTCAGGCGGGCCGGCGGGCGACCACGTGCTCGGTCTCGCCTTCCTGCACCACCTCGCCCCGCTGGTTGAGCACGCGGCGCTCCACCGTCACCACGCCGGACTCCGGCCGCTCGCCGTCCTTCTTGGCCGACACCCTCGCCTGGACGTGGATGGTGTCGCCGATCTTGATCGGCCCCTTGAACTTCCACTTCACCGACGCGAGCGGCCCCACCGCCTGTCCGGGCACCACCCGGTCGAGCAGGCCCTGCTGGATCGACAGCCCGAGGAGCCCGTGGGCGATGCGCTCTCCGAAGAGCGAGGCCTTCATGTGCTCGGCGTCGGTGTGGAGCACGTTGTAGTCGCCGCTGAGTCCCGCGAAGATCACGATGTCGGCCTCGGTCACGGTGCGGCCGGGCGAGACGTACTCCTCGCCGAGCTGAATCTCCTCGAAGTAGGCGGCCGATTCCTCGCTCACGGATCGGTAGGATAGCACGCCGAGTCGCGCGCACCTGCGGGGGCGCTCGTGGTGCTGATCACCCCGGCGCTCGGGGTGCCCGCCGCCTATGGCCTGGCCCGGCCGACCGGCCGGTGGGGCGAGCGGATCTCGATCGGCATCTTCCTGACCTACCTGGTCCCGTCGACGCTGTTCTTCATTCCCTTCTCGCGCATGGTGGCTCGGGCGGCAGAACCAGCCGTGAGCGCTGGTGCTCATCTACCCCACGTTCACGGTGTCCTTCCGCACGTGGCTGCTGATGGGCTTCCTCAGGACGCTGCCGCGGGAGGTGGAGGCGTCGGCAATGGTGGACGGCTGCACCCCGACTCGGCGCGATCGGTCGGATGGTGCTGCCCCTCGCCGTGCCCGGCCTGCTCACGGTGGTGATCTTCGCCCTCACCCTGCCCATCCAGGAGTTCGTCTACAGCCTGACCTTCATCTCCGCGGTGGGACGCATGTCGGTCAGCGTGGGGGTGCCAGTCGCGCTGGTGCGCGGGGATGCCTACTACTGGGGCTCGCTGATGGCGGCGTGCCCTCATCACGAGCGTGCCGCGGGCGATGCTCTACAACCTCTTCCTCGATCGGGTCATCGCCGGGCTCACGGTCGGCGCCATCAAGTAGCCGACGCGCGGCCGAAACCTTGACACCCGAGAATTCAAGCACCTACAATCAGACCGACTAGTCGGTCTGGACCATGAACCAGGAGGCATCCATGGCCGTAGCCGCGCCCGCCCCGCCACGACTCCGTGACAGCCGTCTCCATCCGATCTGGGAGAAGGTCCTGGCCGGCGACCGCCTCTCGCGAGAGGACGGACTCGTGCTCTTCGAGACTCCGGATCTGCACGGCGTCGGTCGCATGGCCGATTTCACCAAGTCCCGGCGTCACGGCGACCAGGTCTTCTTCGTGCTCAACCGCTACATCAATCCGACCAACGTATGTGTGCTCTCCTGCAGCTTTTGTGACTTCGCCCGGAAGAAAGGCGCGCCCGGGGCGTTCGAGAACACGATCGAGGACGTCCTCAACATGATCAAGCCGGGAACCCGGGAGGCCCACATCGTGGGCGGCCACCACCCGGATTGGCCCTTCGAGTACTTCGAGCGGATGATCGAGGCCATCCACCACGCCCGGCCCGAGACGCAGATCAAGGCGTTCACCGCGGCCGAGATCGACTATTTCTGGCGGCGCTGGAAGATCGAGCCGCGCGAGGCGCTGACTCGACTCAAGCACGCCGGGCTCCATTCCATGCCAGGCGGCGGCGCCGAGATCTTCTCGAAGCGGCTCCAGAAGCTGCTGCACTTCACCGGGAAGGCGGACGCCGACCGGTGGTGCGAGATCCACGGCATCGCGCATTCACTCGGCATCCGGACCAACGCCACGATGCTCTACGGCCACGTGGAGACCATGGCGGAGCGGGTCGACCACTTGCTGCGACTGCGGCAGCAGCAGGATCTCTCCGGGGGCTTCCTCACCTTCATCCCGCTGTCCTACCAGACCGGCAACACCAAGCTGGTGCCGCGGCAGACGCCGCCCACCGACGACCTGCGCACCATCGCGGCCTCGCGGCTCCTCCTCGACAACTTCGAGCACATCGAGGCGTACTGGGTGATGCTCGGCGAGGCCACCGCCTCGCTGGCACTCCACTTCGGCGCCTCCGACGTCAACGGGACTCTCGAGGACGAGAAGATCGCCCACATGGCCCAGGCGGCCAGCCCGGCCGGGCTCGCCACGGAGCAGATCCTCCGGATCGTGCGCGACGCGGGCAAGATCCCGGTCGAGCGCGACGCGCTCTACAACGTCGTCAAGGTGTGGAGCTGACATGCTGAGGGTGGGCCGGATCCCGTACCTGAACTGCGAGCCGTTCTTCCACCGGCTGGCCGGCGTCGAGCTGGTCGACCTGATCCCGCGTCGCCTCGGTGAGGCGATGGCCGCTGACGAGCTCGACGCGGGTCCGCTGTCGCTCATGGACTACGTGCGCCTGGAGTCGCGTCTCGTTCCCCTGCCCTACGGCATCGGCTGTCCCACCGGGGCGCGCAGCGTGCTCGTGTTCGCCGATCGGCCGTTGGCTGGCCTGGCGAGCGCGCGCATCGGAGTCACCCGAGAAACCTCGACGTCGGTGGAGCTGCTCCGGGTGCTGCTGGCGCTGCGCCACGCGGTCGAGCCCGCCGCGTGGGTCGGTCCGGAGGAGCCGTGCGATGCCGAGCTGCTGATCGGCGACTCCGCCATCCGTCGGGTGACCGGCGGGCCGGCGGCGCGCCACGTGATCGATCTCGCGGTGGAGTGGCGCGACTGGACCGGACTGCCGTTCGTCTTTGCCCGCTGGGCAGTGGCGGCGCGGGTGCCGGCCCGCGAGCGCGGTCGCTTCGAGAGCGAGCTGGACGAGGCCCTCGACCGCGGCCTCGACGCGCTGCCCGAGATCGCGGCGGCGCGCCGGGACCTGGGCTGGACGGCGGCGCAGGTGGAGTCCTACCTGCGCAACTTTGCCTTCCGACTCGGTCCCGACGAGGAGAAGGGCGCGGCCGAGTTCATCCGGCTCCGCAGCCAGCTCCCGGCCGCGTGATGCTGGACCGGATCCGCGGGAAGGTGGAGAGCGGCACGCGGCTGCAGCGGGCCGACGGGCTCTGGCTGCTCACCGAAGCGCCCCTGCTCGACCTGGGCAGCGTGGCCCACGAGGCACGCCTGCGGCGGATTCCGGAGCCGCGCGTCACCTTCGTGATCGACACCAATCCGAACTACACCAACGTGTGCATCACCGATTGCCAGTTCTGTGCGTTCTACCGGCGGCCCGGCGACAAGGAGGCGTACACGCTGACGGTGGAGGAGGTGCTCGCCAAGGTGGAGTTCGCGGCGCGCGAGGGCGCGACCACCGTGCTGCTGCAGGGCGGCCACAACCCGGCCCTGCCGCTCGACTACTACCTCGAATTGGTGCGCGAGACTCGGCGCCGGTTCCCCTCCGTCACTCCCCACTTCTTCAGCGCCTCGGAGATCCGCACCATGTCCGAGGTCTCGGGCAAGCCGGTGCCCGAGGTGCTCGCGCTGCTGAAGCAGGCCGGGCAGATCAGCATCCCGGGCGGCGGGGCCGAGGTGCTCTCGGAGCGCACGCGCCGGCGGATCGAGCCCAAGAAGGGCGGGCCCGAGGCGTGGCTCGAGGTGCACCGCGAGGCGCACCGGCAGGGCTTCCGGTCGACCGCGACCATGATGTACGGCCACGTCGAGCAGCCCGAGGACGTCCTGGACCACCTCGACTCGATCCGGGCGCTGCAGGACGAGCACGGCGGCTTCACCGCCTTCGTGCCATGGTCGTTCAAGCCCGGCAACACTCTGCTCGAGAAGTGGATCAAGCAGTACCAGGGCCCGAACGCCTACCTGCGCATGCTGGCGGTGTCACGCCTCTACCTCGACAACTTCCCCCACGTCCAGGCCTCGTGGTTCTCGGAGGGCAAGCGGGCCGGGCAGGTCGCCCTGTCGTGGGGGGCGGACGATTTCGGCGGGACGCTGTTCGAAGAGAACGTCCACGCGGCGGCCGACTTCGTGAACAAGACCACGGTGGACGAGATCGTCACGCTGATCCGGGACGCGGGCTTCACCCCGGTCCAGCGCACCACCGACTACGAGATCATCCGAACGTACTAGATCGGGTCCACCGGCGGCATGGACGTGATCAGCCCCTTCGCGTGCGCCAGCTCGTAGAGCCTCCGGAGGGCGGCGCGCCCATCGTCGCCCAGACGCTTCGTGTAGTCGTTGACGTACATCAGCACGAAGCGGCGGCAGGTTTCCTTGTCGATGCCCCGCCCGTAGCGCATCGCATACTCCAGCGCCTCGTCGACGTTGGCGTAGGCATAGTCGATCGCGTCGCGCAGGCCCTGCGAGATCGCGCGGTGGGTGTCTTCGCCCAGGTCCCTCCGCATGACGTTGATGCCGAGCGGCAACGGCAGCCCGGATTCCTTCTCCCACTCCTGCCCGAGGTCGAGCACCTTGTGCAGGCCCATGCGCTGATGCGTGATCTGCCCCTCGTGGATGAGGAGACCCAGATCGGCCTGGCCTTCCAACACCACGCGGGGGATCTGGTCGAACGCGACCTCGATGGTGGGGGGATCCCCGACGTAGAGCCGGAGGAGGAGGGCGGCGGTGGTGTGGCTGCCCGGGATCGCCACGACCTTCTCCTCGAGTACCGCGCGGTCGATGGGCTCCTTGGCGACCAGGATGGGACCGTAGCCCTTGCCCATCGACGCGCCGGGATCCATCATCCGGTACCGCTCGTGTACGAGCGTGTAGGTCGTGGCCGAGACCGCGGTCACCTCGAGCTCTCCGGTCCTCGCGCGCCGGTTCAACGATTCGATGTCTTCCAGCACGTGCTCGATGGTGATGCCGGGAATCTTCACCTTCCCCGAGTTGAGCGCGTAGAACATGAAGGCGTCGTCGGGATCGGGGCTATGCCCCACGCGAATCAGCATGCGACCTCCCTGGGAGTGAGGCGACGGTGACCAGTCCTGCGACGCGCGACAAGATCCTCCAGGCGGCACGGGAGGTCTTCGCCCGCAAAGGGTATCACAGGGCTCTCGTCGACGACATCGTGCGCGCCTCGCAGACGTCGAAGGGCGCCGTGTACCACCATTTCCCCAACAAGGAGGCGCTGTTCCTCGCCCTGGTGGACGAATTCGCGGGCCGCCTCGGGGAGGCGGTGGCGGCCGCGATCGCGAGCGCGCACGGCGCCCTCGGCAAGGTGGAGGCAGCGGTCACCGCCGGGCTCCAGACCTTCGCGCGCCACCGCGAGCTGGCCCGCATCCTGCTGCTGGAGTCGGTGAGCCTGGGGCCCGCCTACCAGAGCAAGCGCCAGGAAGTGCTCGGCCGCTTCGCGGCGCTGATCCAGGCGCACCTCGACGAGGCGGTGGCCGAGGGCTCGATCCCGCCGCTCGACACGCGGGTGGCCACCGTCGCCTGGCTGGGTGCGCTGAACGAGGTCGTGGTGCAGTGGCTGCACCGCGGAGAGCCCGACCTCCTCACCCAAGCGGTGCCCGCGCTCGCCCCCATGTTGCTCCGGAGCATCGGCGCGAAGCCCGCGGACTGAGCCTCAGGGCCCCCAGACCCGGCCGAAGAGCGACCGGCGGTCGGACAGGAACTTCATCGCAAACTGCCCGGCCTTGATGGCGCGGAGGATCGCGTCGGGATTCCGTGACGCGTCCACCTCGATCCAGGCGCGGCCGACATCCTCCTCGCGGTGCGCGTCGTCGGTGGCGACCTTGGGGAGTGGGATCGTCTCCACATCGTACTCGGCCTGGTACGCGCCGGTGTCGGTCACCTCCACCGCGTGGATCGGCATACCGTCGCGACTGATGGCCCGGATGCGTCTCAGCGTCTGCTCCACCGTCAGCGCGTAGCGCGCGGGATGGTTCAGCACGAAGAGCGTCTCACGGTCGCCGGTGACCTTGCCCACATGTTGGCCGAGCGGTCGGTAGTCGATCTCTACCCCGGGCAGCACCAGCAGGCGATCGTCGGAGGCCGGCAGCTTGAACCAGTAGTCGGCGTCGATGCGATCGTCGTGGTCGGTGATGGCGAGGAAATCGTATCCCAGCTCGCGGTAGCGGGCGGCCACCTGCTCGGCCGGCAGACGCCCATCCGAAAAGGTCGTGTGGGCGTGGAGATTACCTCTGAGCAGCGGCACTACGAGGCCGGGCTCAGCGGGGATCGGACACGCGGGCTGGTGGACCGGTGGGCCCCGACTCCCACACCACGCTGAACCCCAGCGCAGGCCAGCCCGGCCCACTCGGCTCCTGGGCGACGTAGGCGCCGACCGGAGTCGAGGGCGAAGTCCAGCCGGAAAGGCCGTACTTGGTCCCGCCCTGGGTCTGTCCGACGAAGGGCTCGATGAAGGCCGGCTCGTGTCGGACCCGGACGTCCGTGCCGTAGAACTCCGCCTCGCGGGGACGAGTCACCTCACGCGTGGCGGGACCGGGTTCGATGATCTGGAACTGTCGCGGTTTCTCCGGGGCGGTGGCGCGGATCTCGACCGAAGTCTGCGCGCTGCCTGGTCCGCTCCAAAGCCCGAGTACCGCGGCCGCCATCACGAGGACTCCCCTCGCTCTCATGTCACGCATAGTCTCAAACGGGCGACGAGGCTGCAAGGGCAAGGCAGCCGGTCATGCGCCGCCCCCGCTCGAGGCGGGCTTGCGCGAGCGCCCGGTCAGCTCGTAGAGCCACGGCATGAAGCCGCTGACCCACGCCTCGAACTCGATCTCCTCGATCGTCTCGGAATCGAGGAACCGCGGCAAGGCGTACCGCGGCGTGTCCGGCCGGGCGACCCCTGGCTCGCAGGTGGTGGCGGAACGGATGCCTGCCTGCTCCAGGATTGTCCACATCTCGACCGCCCACTCGCCACTGGGATAGCAGAAGTCCTCGGTCGGCGTCACGCCAAGGCCCCGGAGGGCCGCCCGGTTGTCGGCCACCTCCTGGCGCAGCCCTACCGACGATTCCCGGATCGCGTGGCGATGCGTGTGGAGCGCCACCTCGATGCCCCGACGCGCCACCGCCTGGAGCTCCTCCGCGGGCATCAGGCACAGCATCCGCTCGCGGACCATGTCGTCGTACGGGAATCCGAGATGACCGGCCAGAGCCCGGGCCAGGACGTCCTTGTCGCGCCCGCCCAGCTTGTTGCGCTCCGCGAACGCGTACACCCGATCCACCGAGGCGATCCGCTCTGCCGGGGTGGACGCGGTCAGCGCCTCCGTTTCGCCGATGACCTCGCCCGGCACGCGCCCGGCGGGCCGGCTCCAGAACATGTAGTCGATCGCCAGGTCGAAGACGGGCCAGTCGGGATGAAGGGCGTAGTAGCTGCAGACGTACACCATGGCCTCCGTCCCGGCCTCGGCTAGCTCCGGCGCGGCGAGGGTCGCGAAGTTCGAGTACCCGTCGTCGAACGTCAGCGCGATGGCGTAGGGCTGCTCGGCGTTCCGCTTGAGATGGTCGAGGCCGTCGCCGAGCCTCACGATCGGCACACCCCAGCAACGGATCAGCGCGAGTCGGCGCTGAAAAGTCAGCCGGTTCATGAAGAGCTTCGGCCGCCACCGATCTTCGTCGACCTGGGCCAGGCCATGGTAGGCCAGGATCAGGAGAGCGCCGCGGACTCGACGGCGGGCCAGCGCGAACAACCCGAGGGCCCGGGCCAGGCGGAGAAGGGTGTTTCGCACCGTGGTGACCTCGGCGGCGCCTACCCGCGACCGCTCAGGCGCTCCGGTTCCCGGAGCGAACCGGATTCGACGGTTGCACCGGCTGGGGCACGCTGGAGACGCGAGGCGCCGCCTCCGCGGTGCCGGGCAGCCGCCACGCGAGCCGCAGCGCCTCGGCCGGATGTCGGAGCGCGTACCCCCAGTAGGGCATGGCCACCCCGATCAGCTTCTTCCAGCTGAACGGATAGCCAATCTCGGCCAGCGCGCTGCGGTGATATGCGAGGACCTCGCGAGCGCCCGGCGACACCAGGCTCTTGGCCAGGAAGCGGTAATAGTGCGAGAGGGCCTGCTGAACCCGCTCGTCGTATTCCGACGCCTCCATGCAGGCCGGACCGAACTTGACCAGGTGACGGAAGCGGCCCGCGATGTAGGTCTTGAGCCGGCCGGCATAGGAGGACTGCTCACCGGGATGAGTGCGCGTGAAGGTGAGCACCTGATGGACGAAGCCGAAGTCCGCCTCGCGCAGGATGTCGTAGCAGGCGCCGACGTCGGCGTGAAAGTCGGACTCATCGAAGAAGGCGGGCCGGCGGCGCACGTAGTCGGCCCGGTACATCAGGGCCGAGGCCGACCCGAACACCCGGGGCCCTCCCAGCATCATCGCCCGGGAGAGCTGCTTGCCCGGTATGACGGTGCTTGGGTACGGTAGTCCGTCCAAGTCGACCTTGGCGCCGTCGAGCCGGTACGCGCCGACGATGCCGACCGTGGGGTGCGCTTCGGCCAGCTCCACCATCTGGCGGAGGCAGTCACGGAAGAGCCAGTCGTCGGCATGCACCATCTTGCAGTAGGCCGCGTTCGGAGCGACCTGACGGAAGGCAGTGTTCTGGCTGCCCATCACGTCCAGCAGGCGCTCGGTGCTGATAGCTCGTATCCGCGGGTCCTTCCTCGCGTACCGCTCGGCGATTTCGAGCGAGCGATCGGTGCTGCAGTTGTTGACGATGGTGTACTCCCACCGGTCGTAGGACTGCGCCAGGACGCTCTCGATGCACTCGGCGAGAAAGGTCTCGCCGTTGTGCACGGGGGTGACGACGCTGACGAGGGGACTCTCGGAGACGGTCACGGCGACGGGGGCCCGCTAGCCGCCGTTCCGGGCGGACTTGCGATAGTCCTCCCCCAGCTCCACCGCGTGGGGGGACGCCGCGGTCTTGTACATCGTGAAGTGCGGATCGGTGATCTCGTCCACGTCCCGGTGCGTCGTGTAGTAGTAGAGGTTCAGAGCCCGCCGGTAGACGCCGGGCGGACAGGTCAGCGGCTTCGGCTGGCCGTGGTTCGAGCCGTCGGCCACCTTGAACGCGACCATCCGGTTGAAGAGCGGCGCGATGGAGCGCTCGCAGCGGGTCATGTCCAGGTTCCAGAGCTCGAGGTGACCGCCCCATTCTTCCTGCCAGCCCGGGTTCATGTAGATCAGCACGTTCACGCGACGGTGGGCCTGCAGCTTGTGGTGCCAGTTGAAGTCGGCGTGGATGTTGAGGAAGTCCCCCCGTCCGGCCAGGTGCGGCCCGCCGCCGATGAAGTAGGGGTCAGGCAGCAGGTTGTCGATGCCGGTCAGCGTCTCGACGAACAGCAGGAATTGGCGCGAATTCAGCTCGCGCAGCATGTGGCGCATGAGGGGACGCAGCTTGGTCTCGTCGTGCTGGAATCGGCGGATGTTGTTCTTGTTGTCCCGCACCACCCATTCGACGTCGTCGAGCAGCGGGAAATCCCGCTCCACCGCGGAGGCGATCTCGTGGTCCAGGAAGCCATCGATCACGACGTGCGGGAACGGCTGTGCGGTCCGCCACTCGTCGGCGTGCTGCAGGGCCAGCTTCGCGTACCGCGGGTCGTCGAACAGTCCGAGCGGCGCTACCTCGACGGACACATCACGCTGCGGCATGGGCTATCTCCTCACCTGGGCGGCCTGAAGGATCTCCATCAACGAGTCGCACACGTAGTCGACTTTCTCGGCGGTCATGCTCATCCCGCAGGGCAGGTTCACTCCGAGCGGGCTGATCCGGTAGCTCACCGTGTTCCGACGACGGGCTTCCGCCGCCTGCGGCAGGCCCTCGTAGGCCGGCAGCGCGCTCAGCGGATGGAACACCGGCCGGCAGAGAGCCTTGCGCTCTTCCATGAGCGGGATGAGGCGGTCCTTGGTGAGGCCCAGCCCGGCGTCGAGGATCGCGGTGACCATCCAGTAGGAGTTCCGCGTACCGGGCGGCTCCACGTTCAAGGTGAGCCCGCCCACTCCGCCGAGCCGTGCCTGGTACCAGCTGAAGATCTGGCGCTTGCGCTCCACCAGCTCGTCGATCCGCTCGAGCTGGGCCAAGCCGAGCGCGGCCTGCATGCTGCTCATCTTGTACTTGTAGGCGATCTCGTGGTTCCAGAACATGCCCCGCTCGGCCGGTTTGCGGCCGTGATCGCCCAGCACGAGGGCCCGCTCGTAGAGGTCCGAGCGGTCGGTGACGAGCATGCCGCCCTCGCCGGTGGTCATGGTCTTCGAGCCGTGGAAACTGAAGATCGACATGTCGCCGAAGGTGCCCGCCTTGCGGCCTCCGGACTCCGACCCGATCGCCTCCGCCGCGTCCTCGATTACCGCGATCCGGTGGCGAGCCGCGATCGCCTTGATCGCGTCGTAGTCGGCGAGGCTGCCGTAGAGGTCGACCGGGATCACCGCGCGCGTGCGCGGGGAGATACAGGCCTCGAACGCGTCGGGCGAGAGGCACCACGTCCGCGCGTCGACGTCAGCGAAGACCGGCGTGGCCCCGACGTAGCTGATGGGAGCCGACGAGCCGATCCAGGTCAGGTCGGGCACGATCACCTCATCGCCCGGGCCCACCGACACGGCGAGCAGGGCGAGGTGCACCGCCGACGTCCCCGAGGGTAGCGCCAGGGCGTGGCGGCAGCCCAGGTACTCGGCGAAGGCGCGCTGGAAGCGGTCGTGGTAGAGGTTCGCGTTCTCGTACCAGCACGTCGCGACGGCGTCGGTGACGTAGCTGATCTCCTTCTCGGTGATCCAGGGGCCGGATATCGTGATGCGATCCATGGGGGCCCTCAGACGACCCGGCATTCCGGGATGGGGATGATGAAGCGCCCTCCCTGCCGTCGGTAGGCCTGCTGTTGGGCCAGGATCTCCTCGGCGAAGTTCCAGGTCAGCAGCAGCAGGTAGTCGGGCTTCCGCTCGAGCAGCTGCTCCGGGGCGAGGATCGGCAGATGGGTACCCGGGGTGAACCGGCCTTGCTTCACGGTGCTTCGATCGACGACGAAGTCCAGCGTCTCTTCCCCGATCTGGAAGAAGTTCAGGAGGGTAGTACCCTTCGCGGATGCCCCATAGGCGGCGATCCGTCGACCCTGCCCCTTCAGGTCCCGCAGGAGGCCGACCAGCGAATCACGGAGCCGCTCGACCTTGGCGCCGAAGCCCCGGTAGAACTCCTCCCGCTCCACCCCCCACGCCGCCTCCTCGGCGAGCAGATCGATGACCGCTTGGCTCGGCCGGGCGGCGGTGGCGCGGCTCGCGAAGATGCGGAGCGATCCGCCGTGGATGGGAATGCGCTCCACATCCCGGATCACCAGGCCGTGGCGCCGGAAGAGGCGGTCGAGCGCGGTCAGCGAGAAGTAGCAGAGGTGCTCGTGGTAGATCGTGTCGAACTCGCAATGGTCGATCAGATCCTTGACGTACGGGACCTCGATCACCGCCACCCCCCGGGGCTTGAGGATGGTGGCGACGCCGCGGACGACCCCGTTCAGATCCGCCACGTGCGCCAGCACGTTGTTGCCGTGGAGCACGTCCGCCGAGTTGCCGGTCGCGGACAGCTCTTCTGCCAGCGCGGATCCAAAGAACTCGGAAAGGGTGGGAATGCCTCGCTCCTCGCGGGCGACCCGCGCGATATTGGCGGCGGGCTCGATCCCCAGCACCGGGATGCCCTTATGGTGATAGTGCTGGAGCAGGTAGCCATCATTGCTGGCGATCTCGATGGCCAGGCTCTGAGGCCCGAGGTTTTCGAGACCGATCAGGCGCCGGACGATGTCCCCCGCGTTCTGCACCACCGTATCGGAGAAGGACGACAGGTACGCGTACTCGCGGAAGAGGACCTCGGGGGGCACCGTCTCGGTGATCTGCACCAGCGAGCAGGCCGGGCAGAAGACCAGGTCGAGCGGGAACGTTGCCTCGGGCTGGCTCAGCTCCGGCTCGCTGAGCAGCGCGTTGGCCAGCGGTGTGCGGCCGAGCGAGAGGATGGAACGGAGCTCGGCGTGCCCGCAGGAGCGACAGGTCGGACTCACGGCGCTATCCACGGGCCACCTCCTGTTCGCGAACCCAGCGAAGGGTGCCGTCGAGACGGCCGTTGTCCAGCAAGTGCTTGAATTGGGTCAGCCGAATGTACTTGCGTCCCTGGAAGTCCTCCAGGGTCACGTTGGCCTCCTGCAGCGCGGAGTACAGCTCCTTGGCGCCGAAAGAGGCGTTCCACTGTGGCTTGAAGTCGGGCAGCGTCCGGTTCAGCTTGCCGAAGTCGACCCGGTAGCTGCGCGGATCGGGCCCGCCTCCGGCCGCGTAGTCCACGGTGCATCCGGGCACCGTCGAGCGCACGATCTCGGCGAGCTCGGACACCTGGTAGTTCTCCTCGTTGGAGCCCACGTTGAACGCTTCGTTGTGAACGGCGGACCGCGGGGCGGCCAGCGCCACCGCGAACGCCCGGGAGATGTCCTGGACGTGGACGATGGGACGCCACGGAGTCCCATCGCTCATGATGCGGATCCGCCCGGTGGTGTGCGCCCAGCAGACCAGGTTGTTCAGCACCACGTCGGCCCGCAGGCGGGGGGACAAGCCGTAGGCGGTCGCATTGCGCATGAACACCGGGCTAAAGGTCGCGTCGGCCAGCTTCGACACGTCCTCCTCCGTCCGAACTTTGGAAACCGCGTACGGAGTCAGTGGCCGCAGGGGCGCATCTTCGGTGAGGATGGCGTCCCCCGCCGCGCCGTACATGCTGCACGACGAGGCGTACAGGAAGCGCCGGATGCCCGCCTCCTTCGCCACTCGCGCGAGGTGGACCGAGGCCCGATGGTTGATGTCGAACGTCCAATCCGCGTTCAGGTCGCCCAGCGGGTCGTTGCAGAGCGCGGCCAGGTGTACGACCGCGTCGAAGCCAGTGAGGTCCTCCACCGTGACGTCCCGGATGTCGCGGCGAATGACCGGGATGCTGGCGGTGTCCTCCCCGAGCACGCAATCCTCGAAATAGAAGGTATCCAGGCCGGCCACCTCGTGCCCCGCCGCGCGGAGCAGAGAGACCATCACGGATCCGATGTAGCCATTGTGGCCGGTGACGACAACGCGCATGCTGCCTCTCCTGTCTGGGCTGGTTTCGGGTGGAGTCAACGATCCGCGCTTGGCGCCGGCGCCCGCTGCAGCCAGGTCGTCCACGGCGCGTTGCCGGTGTGCCATAGGCTCTCGAGGGTCCGAACGTCGCGCAGCGTGTCCATGCACTGCCAGAACCGCTCGTGGCGATACGCCGCGAGCTGGCCGTCCGCGGCGAGGCGCTCGAGGGCCTCCACCTCGAGGTGTCCGTCGTCGCCGCCGAGATAGGCGAAGACTCCGGGCTCGAAGACCATGAAGCCCCCATTGATCCAGCCCTCGCCGATCTGCGGCTTCTCCTTGAACTCGCGGACCAGGTCGCCGTCGAAGCTCAGTCCCCCGAACCGCGCGGGGGGACGCACCGCGGTGATGGTGGCGATGCGGCCGTGAGCGCGGTGGAATGCGAGGAGCTGGCGGAGGTCGACGTCGCTGACCCCATCACCGTACGTCAGCATGAAGGGCTCGTCCTTCAGCCACGGCTCGAGCCGCTTGAGACGCCCGCCGGTCAGGGTCTGCTGGCCGGTATCAACCAGGTGAACCGTCCAGTCCTCGATCTCCTTGCTGTGCTGCTGGACTTCGCCGCTGACGAAGTCGACGGTGATGCCGCCGCTCAGCATCTGGTAGTCGAGGAAGTAGCGCTTGATGACCTCGCCCTTGTAGCCCAATGCGCAGACGAACTCGGTGAACCCCTGGTGCGCGTAGTGCTTCATGATGTGCCAGAGGATCGGCTGGCCGCCGATCTCGACCATCGGCTTGGGTCGGAGCGCCGTCTCTTCAGAGAGGCGCGTGCCGAGTCCACCTGCGAGTATCACGACCTTCATGCGTGGTCCCCTTCTGCTCGGGTTGGTGTCGGATGCATGAGCGCGAATCAGCGACTGTGGGACCTACCAAGCAAGCGAGGTGCCACGGAAGGAGGCGAGAGTTTGTGTTAACTGCTTGACTTCATTGGTGAGAATAGATCAAACGGCAAAGAACTTCACTACACTAAGTGGGCAACGCGGTTCCCCATCTCATGAAATCTGCACGGGCGGGCCTGGCCGGCCCGCGCGCCTAGGGAACAGCCGGCGGAAAGGGACCAAGAATCAGCGGGTTACTCGGTCGCTGCCTGGCGCAACGTTTGCGCGGCAGCGACGCGTTGTCTCCGCTTCGTATTCGCTCTGAGAATCGGCCGCTCGAGTAGGTAGAACGACGCCGCGGCAACCGCGATCGTCAGCGCAAACGGAATCGCGATCCTCAGTGGACCGGTGAAGCCGAGCCGCAGCATGCGCGCTTCCCCAAGCACGCCGGTCTGGATCGGGCTGTGCCAGAGATAGACGCCGTACGAGATCCTCCCCAGCCAGACCAGAGCGGGTATGGTGAGCACAGCCTCCATGCCTCGTGAGGGCGAGTGGACCAGATGGAGGAGGACGATGCCGACACAGAGCGCGGCGACGAGCAGCAGCCAATGGTACGTGGCAGGACCGGCGTATTCCGCGCGATTGATCATCACCGCCAGGACGGCCACCGACCCGACAGCGGACGTCCGGATCGCTGCGGTCCAGCGGCCGGTGCGGGGCACCAGGTCCCACGACAGCAGGAGTGCCAGCAGACAGCCGATCAAGAGTGAGTCGAGACGAGTCTCGAGGCTGTAGTAGTCCCTCAGCAGCGTTTCCCGCCCTTGCCACCTGACCGCCCGCAGCACCGCCGAGCCGGCGATTCCCGCGCAGACGACCGCAATGCTGGTGAGGCGCCGTTTGCGCGCCCTCAAGAGGAGTAGCAGGCCCAGGGGCCAGAGCGTGTAGAACTGCTCCTCGATCCCAAGCGACCAGGTGTGTTGCAAGAAGCTCATCTCGGTCAGGTCGAACGCCCTCACCCAGTTCGAGGCATACGAGATCGCGGCCAGCGCGGCCAGCCAGAGCCGCGGCGATTCGCCGTTCGCTAGCCGGGGAGTGAACACCCGGGGGAACGCCAGAGCCAGGGCCAGCAGCACCAGCAAGGCGGGAAGCAGCCGCAGGCCGCGCCGGAGGTAGAACCGCTTCAGGTCGACGGAGCCGGCCTCCTGCCACTCCCGGAAGAGAAGGCTCGTGATCAGGAATCCGCTCAGGACGAAGAAGATGTCGACTCCGAGGAAGCCACCCCGGAAGGCGGCGATGTGCGCGTGGTAGAGCATGACGGTGAGCACCGCCACGCCGCGCACTCCATCGAGCGAATCGAGGTGGGCGGCGCGGCTCCGAGACATGCCGGGAGGATCGTCTACCGGCCGGTCCGACGGAAGAACCCCCGGACGAACTCACCGGCCGCTCGCCAGTAGAGCATCCGGTCGCCCGGAAAGTGCAGGTCCGAGCGGATCCGCGGGTTGAAGCACAGCAGGAAGAACTCAAGGAGCGTCCACAGCCGGGCGCCCAGGCCGACGTCGGGGTCGCGCAGGCGCGACTGAACATAACCCACCTCGGCGGGCACGATCAGCCGGCATCGTACGCCGTCGCGATAGGACGGCGCGGGCTCCGGGGAGCGACCCAGGAAGCCGTCCACGAGCAGGCGCGGGAAGTCGACGCCCGCGTAGAGCGCGTGATGCAGCGAGCCCCAGAAGCGGGCGTTCAGCTCGATGCACCAGAAGCGGTCGGTGGCCGGATCCCAGCGGTACTCGACCATCGCCGCGCCCTGCCACTCCATTGCACGGAGCTTCTCTTCGGCGTCGCGGGCCAGCGCTCGATGATGCCAGCTCGTTCGTAGCGAGCCGAACCCGCCGCGGTGGGGAGACTGGTGCGTCATCAGGTTGGCGAAATGCGCCCTCACCTGCCCATCCCACAGCAGGAGGTACTCTCCCGGCTTGGTCCCCGGTACGAAGCCCTGCACGAGCACGCGGTCGTATTCCTCGAGTAACTGCGCGGTCCGCCGACGAGCCTCGGCGGCGGTCACGGTCCGCACGATATCGCCGTCCCCGGACCCGCGCGCGTGGCAGCGGTCGGCCTTCAGGAAGACCGGGAACGGGAGCTTTGCGTACTCGGATTCGGGGGGTAGCTCGTCACGCACGAATAGCGTCGGCGGCACGTTGCGCCAGAGCGGCGTCTCGCCGGCCAGTCTCTCGAAGAACTCGTACTTGCTGAGGGCGCGAAACACGACGCGGCGATCGGACGGAATGGGCATCAGGGGCGCGAACTCGCTCCACGCATCTCGGATTGCGAAGAGAAATCCTTCCGACGGAACGATCGCTCGAATTCCGAAGTCCCGAACGTAGTCGCGGAGCCACGGGATGAAGCCAAGTGTCAGGTAGGCGGGTGAGACAATCCCTCGGGCCGCGAATCGGGACCTGAGTCCCAGGGCGTCACTCGACGCGGAGATCGCGTGCACCGGATAGCCAGCCCGCCCCAGCGAGCGAATGACCCCGACCGAGCCGACCGCGTGCGCCTCCGCCACCAGGACCGGGCACTCCGTTCGCCATCCGGGCCCCGACGCGGGACGAGAGCCGGGCTCGGCCACCGCATCCGGCAAGGGCCGCCCGGCCGTCGTCACACCGGGTCGAGAATCGGCCATGAGCCGCCGGCCTCCACCAGCTCGATGAGATCGCGCTGTGGCGTCATCAGGAACACGATACGCCGCCCCGCAAACGCGACCGCGGGAGCCGCCGGCGCGAGCGGAAGGCAGCGGTGCTTCCGGAAGCGGTTGATGGCCGCGTCGAGATCATCCACCTCGTAGCAGAGATGGTAGAGACCGCCACGGACATCGCCAATGAAGCGCGTCACCGGGCTACCTTCGTCCAGCGGCTCCACCAGCTCGATCAGGGTGCCGGGGGACACCTCTGCGAAGAGCACCCGCACCCGCTGGATGGGATCCTCGTAGACGCGGCTGACCCGTGACGGGGAGAAGAGCGGTAGGAGGAAATCCTTCAGGTATCGATCGATGTCGGCGACCGCATAGCCGACGTGGTGGAATCGCATGTCGGAGCTACAGACGGCCGAGTCGATGATGCATCAACAGGGCGTCGAGAAGGAACTTGGCGGCCCAGTTCAGCAGGGTCGCGGGCTGGTAGGCGCCGAAGCGGAATGGAAACGATCCGCGCACGCCGTAGGCGATCTCGGGCCCGGCCTGTCGCTCCGTCACCTGGGTACCGACCACGTAGTCCACCAGCTGCGAGGCGAGCTCGGCGTACCCAGATTTGTCGTGACCCATCATCACCAGCCGTAGGTAGCTGCAGGCGAACTGGGCCGAGCCGGTGAGGCACGCCCACGAGGCGCCTCCGCTCCAGCCCGGGCGGATGCGACCGGGCAGGAACCCCGATCGCGGATCGATCATGGGGCGGGCCGCCTCCAGCATCGCCCGGGCGATTTCGCCGAGACTCGGATCGTCGACGACGCGTCCGGTCTCGAGCAGCCCCTGGATCGTGTAGCCGAGGTTGTGGGTCAACGGATAGCCGGAATCCTCGTTCGAGAATCCGGCGCGGACCGGCCAGTGCCGCCCGTCCACGAGCTCCGCGTAGTATCTGGCCGACTTCTGCCCCGCTGCGATGAACGACGCGTCGCCCAACGCATCGCCGATCTCGGCCAGTCCCCACGAGACCATCGAGTTGTAGGAGAGATCACCGTGCTCCGCCTCGGCGGAAACGCCGGCCGCGAAGTAGGGCCTGTCCTTCATACACGCCATGAGCCACCGCCCGGCACGGGCCGCCGCGTCGCGCACCCGCGCGTCGTTCTCCCGTCGAAGGTATTCGGCCCAGCCCAGCAGCACCTGTCCGGTGTTGAAGGCGACCGGGACCGGCCGAGCAGTGCCGAAGCGGCCCGGGGTGGCCCCGCTCGGCATCTGGATGTCGACCTCCCAGCGGGCTATGCGCCGCGCGCGGTCCCAAACCTCGTCTGATCGGAAGAGCTCGTGATACCAGACGAAGGTCTGCAGGATGTAGCCGGTCGTCTCCGGATAGGAGACCGTCCAGCCGTCGACCAGACCGTATCCGTACGACACCCCGTCGTCCGGCGTGGCGTCCTGTGCGCGCGCCAGCCACCGGAGAGTCCCGTGCAGGGAATCCGTGCGATTCTTTCGCTCGTGCCGAGCCGCCGCGTCGAGGCGTCGCATCGTCCACACCGCCGCGATCTTCCGAGCCGGCCCGGCCATGGTCGTCCGCATTCGAGGCCTCTCCGCGACTTCAGTCCGGGTACAGGGTTCGGCCTTCGCGGGCGGCCGCCAGTAGGTCGGCGGTGACCCGGGCCGCCGTCACCGAAAAGAGCGGCACTCGATGGAACGTCCAGCTCTGTAGCTGCCCCGGACTCATCAGGTCGGGAAGCCGCCACATGTTCCGCGGCCGCGCGAAACGCCGCACTCGAAGCGTGAATGGCCGCTCCCCTCCCCGCTCGTCGCGGAGAGTGACCGGTACCGCGACCTCGTCGCTCGGAACCGGAAAGCGGTCGCCCAGCAGCGCCTCCGGGTGGTGCACCTGGGTCAGGACCTCGAACGGCTTGCCGATGCCGATGACGAGGGTGTCGTGCTGGGCCATGAAGTCGAACGGCGTGCCTGCGCCGAACGTGGTCGTGGCACGGTCATGGCCCGCGGTCATCTCCGCGGCCAGCGGGCCGAGTGCGGCCACTCGGTGCGTCGGGTGCAGGCTCTGGTATACGCCCTTCATCCGTCGGAACAGCTCGGTGAGCATGCCCATGTGTGACGGTGTCCGTCGTACGTCGAAGCGCGGCTCCCGCTTGAACGCGGCCACCACATCGGCATCGTCGGGGCCGCCGAAGTAGAAGGCGGGCATGGCGAGCGTACGCTCCGGGCCGCAGAAGGCGACAATCTCGTGCAGGAGCTCGAGCGGGGTCCCGGTGAACATCGGGGCCATGTGGTTCACCGAGCTGTGCACCATGAGGATCTCGAACGATGCGGGAAGCCGACGCTCGAGCTCGCGGCGCAGGTCCGCGGCACCGAAGGTGCCGTTCATCGCCCGGATGAGCGGGTGGAGCCGTACGCGCAGAGCGTGATAGTGGCCGCGCAGGGCCGATACCTGACCGGCGCTCAGGTGGTCCACCGCGAGACCGGACAGGCGCTCCAGGAAGCTCACCCGGTCACTCACTCGATGCCGCGGCTCCTGAGATAGTCCAGGATGGCCGGTACCGAGATCAGGGCCGCGAAATCCTCCACCTCGAGGGTTACGTCGAAGCTGCTCTCGAGCGCCACCATGAGATTGATGTGGGCCAGCGAATCCCACTTCGGCAGATCCTTCTGGTGGGTGTGCTCCTGAATGAGGTCCGGCGTCACTCCGAGTGACGCGGCCATGATGCCTCGCAGCTGATCGAACGTGCTCACACCGATGCCGAATGGAGCGATCCCGGAGCGCTCATGTGCTCAACGCGGGAGTCGTGTCGGACGAGTGGACCGCGATCGGGCACCTTCTCGAGGCGACCGCGGAGGGGCCCACCAGACTGCGCGAGCGTCTGCAGGTGGTCGGTCAACTGCCGGATGTCCGGTAGGGGCAGCGACGGCCGGTCCCGGACCGAGCGCATCGGCAACCTCCGCGCGGGTTCTCGCGGCAAGCGCGCGTGGGACCGGGCTCAGTGGGGTACCCATCAGGCGGAATCGCTAGGCGACCTGGAATCTACCATATCCTTGCCGACGAGAATTTGTCATCGGCAAACTGGCCACTCCCGATGCTCATTGCGACGCGCGCAAGGATTGCGGATGCCCGGATTGGTGATTGATTTTCACACCGAGATAAGTGAGAGTGGAAAATGTAGCAAGACGAGGAGCAGGACCGGGAGAACTCTTTCCCTGCTATTTCAGGAGCGGGTCAGCCGCGAAAGGACCTCGGTGAACTGGGCAAGTCCGGCAGGCTTCAAGATCACCTCCGAGGCTCCCAGTGCGATCGCCTTCCTGGCCTCCTCATCACCGGCGTGCGCCGAAAGGATGACGACAGGCACGTGAGGGAACCGGCTTCGGATCCGAGTGAGCACAGCCAGTCCCCCGAGACCGGGCATGACAAGGTCCAGGAAGACACCCTGCACGCTGCTCGACTCCAGCAGGCGGAGGCCCTCGGTCCCATCCAGCGCCACCAGGGCATCGTGACCAAAGGTCCTGACCGCCTCGGCGATCATCTCCGCGACCGACGGATCGTCGTCCACGACCAGGATTCTCATGGGTTTTCCCGCTCGACAGTATCTGGACGCCTCCAGTGTACGTCAAGGGCCTGCTTGGGCCCGGTCATTTCTTCCCGATGAGTCCGACTTCGGTCCTCGTCATCGACGGGCGCTCTGAAGGCCGCGCGGCCCTGGCGCGGATCGTCAGAGAAGCTGGACACACCGCCCTTGAAGCCGGCACGGCCGGCGAGGCGCTGGCCCTGCTGTCCAGCCTGCACCCGCAGTTGGTGCTCCTGGATCTGGATCAACTGGAGACGAGCGGCATCGACCTCGCCCGGCAGATCAAGCTCGAGAGCGCCGACGTGCCGCTGGTACTCCTCTCCGGGTCGGGCGACCGGGACTTGGTGGTCAAGGGCATGCGAACCGGCGCCTACGACTTCCTGGTGAAGCCGGTGACCAGTCAGGCGCTGCGCGATGTCACCAAGGCCGCCATCGTCCAGACGGACAGCCCGGCCATGGTCGCGGCACAGGGCGGAAACGGCTCGGGCGGAGGTCAGGCTGCGGTGGACCTGGACCTGCTGTTCCGGAACAGCGAGCGGATGCGGGCGGTCGAGGACATCGTCCGACGGGCGGCCGACACCAATGCGACCATTCTGCTCCAGGGGGAGAGCGGTACCGGCAAGGAGATGGTCGCGCGGGCCATCCACTATGTATCGGACCGGCGGGACAAGCCGTTCCTGAAGGTCAATTGCGCCTCGCTGCCGGGTGACTTGCTGGAGTCCGAGCTGTTCGGCCATGAGAAGGGCGCCTTCACCGGAGCGCACCGTCGGAAGCCGGGCAAGTTCGAGCTGGCCCATCGGGGAACCTTCCTGCTCGACGAGATCGGCGAGATGCCGCTCGGGCTCCAGGCCAAGCTTCTCCACGTCCTCCAGGACGGTCAATTTTTCCGGGTCGGCGGTAGCGAGGTCATCACGTCCGATGCCCGGCTCATCGCGGCCACCAACAAGAACCTAGCCTCGGTGATGACTACCGGGCTGTTCCGCGAGGACCTCTACTACCGGCTCAACGTGGTGGCGATCTCGATCCCCCCTCTCCGGGAGCGGCGTGAGGAGATCCCGGTACTGGTGGAGTATTTCATGAACCGGTTCTGCCGCCAGTACAACCGGGACGCGCTGAAGATCTCCTCCGGCACGCTCCGCCTGCTGCAGGACTACGCGTGGCCGGGGAACGTCCGGGAGCTCGAGAACATGATCAAGCGCGCGGTGGTCCTCCAGACCGAGGCGCTGGTCCAGCAGGAGATCGCGCTCCGCAGTGAGAAGCCGTGGACTCCGAAGCCGGAGGGTGGATCGTCGGCTCCGACGATCGCGCATCCGGCGCCGTCCAGCCCGGAGGCGGAACTGGGCCTCAAGGACATCGCCAGACGCGCGGCCATGGCAGCTGAGAAAGCGGTGATCAAAGAAGTGCTCGAAAAGGTCCGGTGGAACCGAGCCGAAGCAGCACGGCTGCTCAAGATCAGTTACAAGGCGATGCTCTACAAGATCCGCCAGGTGGGCCTCGATGATCGGCCCGAGCGTGGGCCGGGTAGGAAATGATTTGCTTCCTTTGTCCCGGAGAATTCCTTAAGTGCGTGCCTGAGTTGATCACGATTTTCGAGTAGTTCCGCCTCCTCCCTCGCCCCTTCGTTTCCACCGCAACGTGTAGTGAATTCGACACGATAGAACATCCGCGTTCTCTCACGGCGTACCGCATGGTTGTCCGTGGCGCAAGACTTGCTCACACGTGCAGCGAGACATCGAGAATCGATGAAGCACGTTGCGCGTGATTAACCAGTCGTCCGAAGGGAGGAGAGACGTGAGCGAGTTCATGGATACCCAGACGGGGGTATTTCATGAGGAGGCGTTCCGCCATCTGCTGACGCGGGAGGCGGGTCGCGCAACGCGCTACCAGGATTTCTTCTCGATCTGCGTGCTGCGGCCGGACGCGCTCGGCACCGATCGCGAGCAGATCGGCCGGGAGATGGAGCGGGCCATTTCCGAGAAGATTCCCGAGTTCGTTCGCGCGACCGACCTGGTCGGTCAGCTATCGTCCGCGATCGCCGTCATCCTCCTCCACACTGCGGGTGCCGATGCGCTCCGTGTCGCGGAGCGCATCCGGGCCAACATCGAACAGGTCGCTTTTCGGGAGGGGCCGGAAGGACGGCCCCAGCGCTTGACGGTTAGTGTGGGAAAGGTCTCCTTCCCCCACGACGGACACACAGATTCCATCCTGCTGTCGCAGGCGATGGCCTATCTGACTCAGGCGGTCGAACGCGGCGGAAACCAGGTCACTCACAGTAGCGGGAACCCTGAATAGGCCTCGGGACGGGCACAGCATGAATCTCCTCGTGCTCGATGAATCGCTGGAACTCGCTTTGCTCTTCGGACGGATGGCCGCGCTTCGAGGCTGGCAGCCGCACTTCGTGGGGTCGCTGCACGAGCTGGAGCTGGCGGTGCAGGCGCATGGGCGGCCGGCGTTGACGGTGGTGAACCTGCAGCCGCCGCTGACGGCGTGGGAGGTGGGGCAACGGCTGCGGGGGTTGGGGCTGGAGAGCCCGGTGGTGGTGCTGGGGGGCGCGGGGGCGGAGGCGGCGGGGCCGGCGCTGGCGGGGGTGCAGTGGCTGGAGCGGCCGGGTGGGGAGGCGGAGGTGGTGGCGGCGCTGGAGCGGGTGGTGAGCCGGCTGGGGCTGGGGCCGCGGACGGCGCCGCGGGGGGTGGGGGCGCACGGGCTGGTGGGGCAGTCGGCGGCGCTGGGGGAGGTGCTGGCGAAGATCGAGAAGGTGGCGCCCGGGGATGCGAACGTGTGCATTTCGGGGGAGTCGGGGACGGGCAAGGAGCTGATCGCGCGGGCGATCCACGCGCAGAGTGCGCGGTGGGACCGGCCGCTGGTGACGCTGGACTGCACGGCGATTCCGGAGGGGCTGATGGAGAGCCACCTGTTCGGGCACGTGCGGGGCAGTTTTACGGGGGCGGTGGAGCACCGGACGGGGTTTTTCGCGCTGGCGCACACGGGGACGCTGTTCATCGACGAGATCAGTGAGCTGAGCTTGCCGCTGCAGGCGAAGCTGCTGCGGGTGATCCAGACGCGGGAGTTCGTGAAGGTGGGGGGGAGCAAGCCGACGCGGACGGATATTCGGCTGATCACGGCGTCGAACAAGGATTTGCGGCGGGCGGTGCGGGAGGGGCAGTTTCGGGAGGATTTGTACTATCGGATTGCGGTGGTGATGCTGGAGGTGCCGCCGCTGCGGGCGCGGCGGGGGGACGTGGGGTTGTTGGTGGAGCATTTTGTGCGGAAGTTTGCGGCGGCGCACCACAAGCGGGTGCCGCGGCTGACGCCGGCGGCGCTGGAGCTGCTGGTGGGGGCGGAGTGGCCGGGCAACGTGCGTCAGCTGGAGAACTGCATCGAGCAGGCGGTGGTATTAAGTGAGCGTGATACGATCGACGTCGATGTGCTGCCCCTGGGAGAGCCAGGGGGCAAGCGGGGGATCGAGACGGTTTCGCCGGGTCTGCCGGCGGGCCTGACGTTGCGGGAGCTGGAGCAGCAGTACATCCTCCAGACGCTCGGCAGCGTCAGCGGCAACCGGACGCAGGCGGCGCGCTTGCTCGGCATCAGCCTCCGCTGCCTGCAGTACAAATTGAAGGCATATCGACAGGGTGGTCCCGAATCTCTCGGCCAGATGGACCGGGTGTCGGAGGGTCACCCGCTAGGAGTCTGAACCCCATGAGACGAGCCGTGTGGTTGTTGTCGTCCCTGTTGCTGATCGTCGCCCTGGCCATTCCTCCCGCGCTCGCTCAGGCCCCCCCGCCCCAAGCGCCGGACAAGGACTACATCATCGGGCCCGAGGATATCCTCGAGATCCAGGTGTGGGGCAACAAGGACCTGAACCAGACCGTCTTCGTGAGGCCCGACGGCCGCACATCCCTCCCGCTCGTCGGTGAGATCGGCGTGGCGGGCAAGAGCGTTCAGCAGCTCCAGGACCATCTCACCAACGTCTACGAGAAGACGGTCAAGGGTGCGGTCGTCACTGTGATCGTGAAGGAGATACGAAGCCGGCCGGTGTACTTCATCGGCGGCTTCGGCAAGCCGGGCGTCATGCAGCTGACCCGGGAGTTGACGCTGCTTCAGGCCATCTCCATCGTGGGTGGGGTGGCGCCGAACGCCGACGCCGAGAAGGGGTTCGTGCTCCGAGGCGACAAGCGCATCCCCGTCGACTTCAACCGATTGGTTCAGCGCGGCGACATGAGCCAGAACCCCAAGCTCGAGCCGGGTGACTCCGTGGTCGTCCCCCTGGCCGACGCAGTCTACGTGAACGGGGAGGTCAAGGCTCCGGGTGCGGTCAAATACACAGGAGATTTGACGATTTTGAAAGCCCTTACCCAGGTCGGGGGCTTGACTCCTCTCGCCGCGGGGGGTCGCGTGGACGTGCTGCGTGGGAACGCAGAAAAGAAGGAACGGATTCGGGTCGATGTTGATAAGATGATGCGGTCGCCGGACGAGAATCCAGACGTTCGGCTGCAACCAAACGACATCATCTTTGTCCCACAACGACTCTTCTAGGCATGTGGGCAGGACGGGAAACAGGCGGCGGCCTGTGACGGCCCGCCTGTTCCCCCCTACTCGAAGGCTCGGGCTCATCCTGATTGTCGCCGGCGGGCTTGCCGCTCCTGCGACAGTAACGGCCCAGACTCCTACCCCCTCGACTCCGTCGGATCCGACGCAGCAACAGCCGCAACAGCAGCCACCGCAGCAACCGGGACAGCCGACTCAGGAGCCGACGGCTCCGCAGCCCGCGGCCCCAACGCCGGAGCCGGGACAGGCGACGCCGGCCGAGCAGCTGTTGCAGCAGTACCAGCAGCCGCAGTTCCTGGGCCCGCCGACAGCACCCGCAACGCCACCACGGATGACGGTCCCGCCATGGACGCCTCCGGTGCCGCCGGCTCCGTCGCAGACGAACGTCCCCACTCCGTTCGTTGGGCCCGGTCAGCCGGGATACGTCGGTGCTCCCGGCCTGACGATGCCCGGTCTGTTCCGCCCGACGGTCACCACCGTTCGTGGCGCGACCCTCGAGTTCCATCCAACGGCTCGGCTCGCCGAAGAGTACTCGGACAACTTCTTCCAGACCTCCAGCCAGGCCCAGGAGAACTTTCGGACGATTCTCGGGCCGGGATTCACGCTCTTCCTGAATGGCGCGCGGACGTTCGGCGCGCTGACCACCGTTCTCGACCTCGTGCACGACACCGCTCCGAACAGCGGTGACGAGGTCAAGTTCTTCCCGAGCCTCAACCTGGCCGTACGCTACGCGTTGAGCCCTCGCCTCGCCCTGACCCTAACGGACACCTTCGTCCGGAGCGATGAGGCCAATACGCTCGACCGGTTCGGAATTCGGCAGGGCCGACAGATCTCGGATACCAACAACCTCGGGCTCACGGTGGACTGGCTGGTGGATCGGATCGCGGCCCAGGCGTACTACCGTAACGTGTTGTTCTTCAACGAGGACAATGGTGCCTTCGGCGGCAATGGGCAGAGCAACCAGGGCGATTCGATCACCAATATCGTGGGACTGAACGCGAGTACGCGTATCGCTACCGACTACCTGGTGCGCGCCGGCTACGAGTTCTCCCACGTCAATGCGCTGGACGAGAACAGCAACGTCAACAACGCCAACGACAACACGAGCAACACCATCTTCGCGTCCGGATCCCGGCTGTTCGGGCTCTATACCACCGGAGGTATCTCGACCACCTATTCCTGGCAGACCGAGAACAGCACCAACATCTGGAACGTCTCGTTGTTCGGGGCCTACGGGCTGCCGACCGGCCTGTCGATCGCGGCGTCGGTGGGCTACAGCATGCTCAACAGCGACACTGAGGACAACGAAGGCACTATCGCGGCGAACGTCAACGCGAGCTATCGGTTCACGAGAGCCGTGATCTCGGTCGGGGTATTCCAGGACTTCCGGCAGACCGCCCAGCAGGGCGAGAACTTCGGGACCGTCGAGACCCGCACCTACTACGGTCAGTTCCTCTACCAGATCACCCCGTTCGTCAATGCGTTTGCCAATGTCTCCTACAGCGAGAACGAGCCCACCGGCACCGGCAATGTGAACAACAACGGGACCGAGAAGGCGCTCACCTATGGCGGCGGTGTGAACTGGCAGGCCCTGCGGTGGCTCACCGCGAGTCTGCGCTACGCCTACATCAAGCAGACCGGCCGCAACACGTTCAATCAGAATCTGGTGATCGGCAACGGCAACTACGCTGAGAATCGCTTCATGTTGAATCTGTACGCCGCGTTCTGATCGTCGCTCGCCTCCGATTTTCTCCACGCAAAGCCTGCATTCGAGAAGCTGACGTAAGCCCTCGGTTCTAGAAGCTTTTCGTTTCCTGCATCGGTGTCGTCCCGCAGCCCGCGCAGAATTCCGGTGAGGTGGAAGATGTTTGCCCAATCAGTAGAGCGAAGTACTTCGTGGGTCGGTAGGGAATCGTTAATGTAATCAGCGCGTTCCGCCTCGAGCGGCTCATTTGCCCTGGCACTCCGCTTGCTCCCTACCCCTCCGAGTTCGCGCCATGTTTCGAATTTTTCGACACTACATCTCGGGGTTGGCCTTCGCGCTGTTCCTCGGTGACCTCGCCGTCGTCTTCGGCGCATTCTACGCCGCTGAGATGTACGCACCCTGGGCCGGATACGGCACATTCGCAGTCCGCTTCGGGGAAGTCGCCGCGGTTCTCGTCTTCATCTTCTATCTCGGAGACCTCTACGATCCGAGACAAGCGCTGGCCAGCCGGGACCTAGTGGCCCGCGTGCTCGTCTGCCAGTCCCTGGGAGCGCTGATCCTGGCATCGGCCGGGTTCGCCCTGCCCGCCCTTCGGATCGGACGCTCGGCGTTCCTGGGCATCTTCCTCATGACGACACCGGGACTGCTTGCATGGCGGGCGTTGTTCCTGGGCACCTGGTCGCGACAGCAGATGACGGTCCGCGTGCTGGTCCTCGGTACGGGCCAGGTCGGCCGGCTGATCGCCGAGCTCGAGCCGACCAGTGCGCGCCCCTTCCAGATCATCGGCTTCCTGGACGATGCTCTGGGCGCCTCGGAGATGGTTCCCGACGGGCATCTGCTCTTGGGCAAGATCCAGGACCTGGACTCGCTGGTGGACGAGACGCGCCCGGATATCGTCGTCGTCGCCCAGATCGACCGGCGGGGCTGTTTCCCGGCCCAGACTCTGCTCGAGTGCCGGCTGCGCGGCATCCGGGTCGAGGACTGGCCGACCTTTTATGAGAAGGCCACCGGCAAGATCCTGGTCACCGCGGTTCGGCCCAGCTGGCTGATCTTCTCGGACGGCTTCGTCAAGACGCCTCGCACCGAGATCATCAAGCGGCTCTTCGACATCAGCGCGTCGTTGGTCGGGATCCTGCTCTCCCTGCCGCTCATGGCGTTTGCCGCCATCGCCATCAAGCTGGAGTCGGCCGGTCCCGTCCTCTATCGCCAGCCCCGCCTCGGTCAGAACGGCTGCGTGTTCATCCTGAACAAGTTCCGCTCCATGCGTCCGGACGCTGAGAAGGAGACCGGCCCCGTCTGGGCGACCCAGCAAGACAGTCGGATCACACGGGTGGGTGGCTTCCTCCGGCGGACCCGCCTGGACGAGCTGCCGCAGCTCTTCAACGTGCTGTTCGGCCACATGAGCTTCATCGGACCTCGGCCCGAGCGGCCGGAGTTCGTGAGCAAGCTGCAGAAGCAGATTCCCTTCTACATCGAGCGCCTCGCGGTGAAGCCCGGTATCACCGGGTGGGCCCAGGTCCGGTACCGCTACGGCTCCTCGGTCGAGGACGCCGTCGAGAAGCTTCAGTACGACTTGTACTACATCAAGAATCTCTCGCTGTTCCTGGATCTTTTGATCGTGCTCAACACGGTTCAGGTCGTGCTCTTCGCCCGAGGGCGCTAGACGACCGGGACCCCACACTTCCACGAAGGAGACACGGGGCTGATGGACACTAGGACGGTAATCAAACAGGTAGCGCTCTCGCTCTTCGCGCGGCGCAAGAAGTGGATCGCGCTGACGACCTTGGCTGCGTTGACGCTCCTGGCTCCCGCCGCCTACGTCTTGTCCAAGGAGCCGCCGCGCTATCGTACGACCACCACGATCCTGATCGAGACCAAGAGCGATCGGGCCCCCGTCTTTCAGGAATTCTCGCCTTATCGGCCTCTGTCGGTACAGCTGGCCATCCTGCAGAGCCGCCTGCTCGCCGCCTCGGTGGTCGAATCCCTTCCCAAGGCCGCGGTCGACGACCTCATCAACATGCCGTACGGGCGCGACTACATCGGCGACTTGATGGACTGGGTCGGGCGGCTGCGCGGCAAGGAGCCGTCGACGGTCACTCCCCAGCGGCGGGCGGTCAGCGAGCTTCGGCGAGATCGCGTGAAGTTCAGCAGTCAGTCCGGCACGTCTGGGATCGTGGAGATCCAGGCCGAGGCGTCACAGCCCCAGCTCGCGCTCGACATCGCCAACACGTACATCGAGGTCTTGCTCGCGCGGACCCGCTCCTTCAACGTCGACGACGCCAAGAGCACCCGCGAGTACCTCTCGCAGCAGACCGCGCAGGTCTCCGACTCCCTCGCCCGGAGCGAGGCGGCCCTTCGCACCTTCACCATGGCGCGGGGAGGCGTCCAGATCCCGGCCAAGAGCACCGAGACCGCCCAGCGGCTCTCGCAGCTCGAGACAACTCTCGCGGAAGTGCAGGCCAATCGGAACATCAGCCAGACGCGTCTGGCCGCGCTGAAGACGAAGCTCGAAGCCATGCCGGCCCCGCAGGCCGCGGCCAAGGCGGCTCCGCCGGCGCCTCCGGTAAACCCGGCCAATGCGGGCCGGCTGCGGGCAAAGCTCTCCGCCCTCGAGGCGCAGATGGTGGAAGCCAAGAGCCACTACAGCGACGATCATCCCCGGGTACGGTCGCTCGCCCAGCAGATCGTCGCGGTCCAGCGCGAGCTGGGAGACGCGGTGAAGGACTCCACGGTGGCCAGCCCGGGTGCTGTCAGCATTCCCGCCGATGACCGCAGCGCGTTCGCCGAGATGATGGCGGCGCTGGAGACCTCGGTCGTGTCGCTCACCGCGCAGGAGACCGCGCTGAAGGACCAGGTCGCAACGGTGCGCCGAGACCTCTCGGGCCTCTCGAAGGACGAGCTCGAGTATCGTCGTCTCGCCTCCGAGGTGGAGACCAATCGGAAGCTCACCACGCTCTTGTCCGACAAGCTGGGAGCCGCGCGCATCCGCGAGCAGGGCGAGATGAACGTGGTCAAGGTTATCGATCCCCCGGGCTTCCCCACCACCGCGCCGAATCAGCGGCGCATGCAGTTCATGGGGCTCGCGCTGGTCCTGGCCCTCATCATCGGGCTCGGGGCGCCCGCGACCGCCGAATACTTCAACCGCCCGATCATGGGCGAGGCTGACGTGCGGAACCTGACCGGCCTCACCGTGCTGACCGCCATCCCCCAGGTGCAGTCGAACAAGACCGTCTTCGGATCGGGACAGGCGGAGCAGACGCAGCAGGAGGAGTACCACCTGTTCGTCGATGCCTTCCGACGCCTCCGCGTCGAGCTACAGATGATGTCGGAAGACTTGACCCTCCGCCGAATTCTCATCACGAGCCCCTTGCCCTTCGAGGGCAAGTCCACGGTGGTGTTCAACCTGGGACTGGCGTTCGGCGAGATCGGCAAGCGCGTGATCATCGCGGACGCCGACTTCCACCGGCCGACCCTCCATCGCATTGCCAACACTGCCCCGCGCAAGGGCTTCACCGACCTGCTCGCGGGCACCAGCAAGCTGACCGAAACGATGACCCCGATCACCGACAACGTGCAGCTGGCGTCGCGCGGCGGGTCGCTCACCGCGCCCGCCCGGACCGGTCTCGGCACGGATCGCCTGACCAAGATCCTGGGAGACATGTCGAGTGAGGCCGACTTCGTCCTGCTCGATTCCTCGCCGATCCTGCTGATCCCGGACAACCTCTACATGGCTGCCGCCGCGGACGGGGTGGTGCTGGTGGTGGCGGTGGGCCAGACGCGGCCCCGAGACCTGCTTCGGACGAAGAGCATCTTGGAGCGCGCGGGCACTCCGATCGTGGGCGTAGTTCTCAACCGGACTCCGGTGAAGCACCTGAACTCCTACTACAAGCAGTACAGCGGCTACTACAGCTCTTAACTCCAACATGACTAGACAGGGAGCACATAGCGCCGTGTGGACCACAGCTCTTTGCGAGAAGCTGGAGAATCGTACAGCACGCGTCAGTGTCATCGGCCTCGGGTACGTGGGTCTGAGCCTCGCGATGGAGCTCGCCAAGGCGGGCTTCGAGGTCCGGGGCGTCGATCTCGATCTCGAGCGGGTCAGCCTCCTGAACCAGGGCCAGTCCTACCTAGTGGACGTCGCCACCGAGGCCTTGCAGCCCCTCGTTGCGTCGAAGCGTCTCACCGCGTCGGTGAGCTTCGCGGACGCGGCCACCTCGGATGCCCTCATCATCTGCGTGCCGACTCCGCTCCGGAAGAGCAAGGAGCCCGATATCTCGTTCATCCTGTCTGCGGTCGAGAGCCTGCTGCCTCATCTCCGGCCCGGGCAGCTGCTGATCCTCGAGAGCACGACGTATCCCGGCACCACCGAGGAAGTGGTGCAGCCCAAGCTCGAGGCGCACGGCCTGGTGATCGGCCGAGACTGCTTCCTGGCCTTCTCCCCCGAGCGGGTGGATCCAGGCAACAAGCGTTTCACCACCGCCAACATCCCGAAGGTGGTGGGCGGCGTCACTCCGTCCTGCACACGTCTGGCCGCGGCCCTCTATCGCCAGGTCACCTCCAGCGTCTTCGAGGTGTCCAGCCCACGGGTAGCCGAGACGGCCAAGCTGCTGGAGAACACGTTCCGCAGCGTGAACATCGCGCTCGCCAACGAGCTGGCCTTCGCCTGCCGGAAGATTGGCGTCGATCCGTGGGAAGTAATCGACGCGGCGGCGACGAAGCCGTTCGGGTTCATGCCGTTCTACCCCGGGCCTGGCATCGGAGGTCACTGCATCCCGGTCGACCCGCTCTACCTGTCGTGGAAGGTCCGTCTGACCGGCTATGAGGCGCAGTTCATCGCGCTCGCTGACCAGATCAACCGCGCCATGCCCGAGCACGTGGTAGCTCTCGTCGGGGACGCCCTGAACGAGCACGGGCGACCACTGAAGGGCTCCTCGGTCCTCGTCCTCGGGGTGACCTACAAGCCGGACGTCAACGACATCCGGGAGTCGCCGGCGCTGGAGATCCTGGAGATGCTGGAGCGCAAGGGCGCCTCCGTCTCGTACGCGGACCCCTTCACGCCCCAGCTCGCCCTCAGCTCGGCGAAGCTGTCGGCGGTCGAGCCGACGCCCGAGGCGATCGCCGGCGCCGATTGCGTGGTGATCTTGACCAATCACTCCAGCTTCGACTACGGGGTCATCGCGGAGCGGGCCACCCTGGTGGTGGACACGCGCAACGCGCTGAAAGCGCACCGGCGCCCCGGGTTCTCGTCGATCGTGACCCTCTGAGAACCGGACGATGCGTACTGTGCTCGTGACCGGGGGAGCAGGATTCATCGGCTCTCATCTCGTCGATCAGCTCCTGGAGGCGGGGGCCGCGGTGCGGGTTCTCGACAATCTCTCCACCGGGTCGCTGACGAATCTTCGGGCGGCCGCCGGCGACCACGAGGGGTGGACCGGGATCCCGAACAGCAGTCGGCTCGAAGTGATGATCGGAGACGTGCGTGATCGGGAGCTGCTCCGTACCGCGCTTCGAGGCGTCAAGTACGTTTTCCATCTTGCGAGCCTGCCGGAATCCTCGGCACCGGTGATCGGGCCCGGCGAGATCCACGCGGTCAACGTCGACGGTACGCTCAACGTGCTGCACGCCGCCCTAACCGAGGGCGTGTGGCGGGTGGTGACCGCCTCCTGCGCGAGCGTGTACGGGGCGCCCGCCACCCTGCCGATCGCCGAAGAGGCACCCCTGTCGCCGAACACGCTGTTCGCCGCGTCCAAGGTCGCGGCCGAGACCTATTGCCGCGCCTTCCATGCCCGCCACCGGCTGGACACCGTGGTGCTGCGCTTCTTCAACGTCTACGGACCACGGCAGAGGGCGGTCGCCGTGGATAGCCCGGTGCCGAGCCTCATCGAAGCGGTGCGGCAAGGCCGTGCCTTCACCGACCTCGACGATCGGAGTGCAGGCGACTTCGTCTACGTCGACGACGCGGTGGAAGCGCTGCTCACCGCGGCCCGGGCGCCCCGCGCCACCGGCCGGGTGATCAATGTCGGCTCTGGCGAGATGCTGACCATCGGTGAACTGCAGCGAATCGCCGCCGACCTACTGAAGACCCCGGTGATACCGGGATACCCAAAGCAGCCAGATAGCCGGCCGATCCAGCTGTGCGCACGGACTACGGTCGCCTCGGAGGTGCTGGACTTCACGCCGCGGGTGTCCGTGATTGCGGGTATCGCTCGGGTCCTGCGATTCCGGGCGGACGAGGCGGAGCCGGAGCATCGGGCGCTGGCGCAGGCGGCCCGGCACGAGTAGACCGCCCGCACACATGATCAACGCGCTCACGTTCGACGTGGAGGAGTATTTTCACGCGGAGACCTTCGCGCGGGTGGTGGATCGCCGGGACTGGCCGACGCTTGAGAGTCGCGTGGTCGGCGCCACCGAGCGGATCCTGGCCATCCTGGCCGAGGCGCGGACCACGGCCACGTTCTTCGTCCTGGGCTGGGTGGCCGAGCGGCATCCCGCCCTGGTGCGGGCCATCCGGGCCGGCGGCCACGAGGTGGCCTGCCACGGCTACGCGCACCAGATGATTACGCGGCTCAGCCGGTCCGATTTCGCGGAGGACGTCCGGCGCGGAAAGGCCGCGGTGGAGGAGGCGGCGGGGGTGTCGGTGATCGGCTATCGGGCCCCCACGTTCTCGGTAGTCCGGGGCACCTTGTGGAGCCTCGCGACCTTGGCTGAGGCCGGATTCCAGTACGACTCGAGCATCTTCCCGATCGTTCACGACCGGTATGGGATCCCGGATTCGCCTCGTTTCCCGCATCAGCGGCCGGCCGGCGGCGGGAGCACCATCTGGGAGTTTCCGCCCTCGACGATCGGGCGGCGGCGCTGGCGTTTGCCGGTGGCCGGAGGGGGCTACCTTCGACTACTGCCCTACGCCGCAACGCGTCGGGCTCTTCGCCACCTGAACGAGGTAGAGCGTCAGCCGGGCATGGTCTATCTCCATCCCTGGGAGATGGATCCGGGCCAACCTCGCCTCCCCATCGGCCGGCTCGCCCAGCTGCGGCATTCGCTGAACACCTCGCGGACCGAGGGCAAGCTCCGCCGTCTGCTGTCGGACTTCCGGTTTCGACCTGTCCGCGACGTGCTCGACGGGTCGGGCCGCCCGGCCGAGGGAGCAGTGTCATGAGAATCGTCGCTGTCGTCGGAGCTCGCCCGAATTTCGTGAAGATCGCGCCCATCATGGCGGAGCTGGCTGAGCATCCGTACATTTCGACCACCCTGGTCCACACCGGCCAGCACTACGACGCCCAGATGTCGGATGCGTTCTTCGCCAATCTGGAGATTCCGCGGCCGGACGTCAACCTGAAGGTGCAGTCGTCGGGAGCGGTGACCCAGGTCGCCGAGATCATGACCCGCATCGAGCCGGTGATCGAGAGCGCGCGGCCCGATGTGATGGTCGTGGTAGGTGACGTGAACTCCACGCTGGCCGCGACGCTCGCCGCGGTGAAGATGGGCCGCCCGGTCGCCCATGTGGAGGCCGGTCTCCGCAGCTTCGATCGCACCATGCCGGAAGAGGTCAACCGAGTCCTCACCGACGCGGTGTCCGATGTGCTCTTCACCACCGAGGCCTCGGCGGGCGAAAATCTCGCCCGCGAAGGGGTCACTCCTGAGCGGGTGCACTTCGTGGGCAACGTCATGATCGACACGCTGTTCCGCTATCGCGAGCGGGCGCGCGAGTCGGACGTGCTCGATCGCCTCGGGCTCCTGCCGCGCGAGTACGTGGCGCTGACGCTTCACCGACCGAGCAACGTCGACGACGAGGGCACCCTCGCATTGCTGCTGGGGGCGATTGCGCGGATCCAGAACGAGATCCCGGTGGTGTTCCCGGTTCACCCGAGGACGAGGCGGCGCCTGGAGGCGCTCGCCGGCCTGCTTCCCCCGATGCCCGGGCTTCGGTTGGCGGATCCCATGCCGTATCTCGATTTCGTGCAGCTCATGGCCGAATCGCGCTGTGTGCTGACCGATTCCGGGGGCATCCAGGAGGAAACCACGGCTCTCGGTACCCCCTGCCTCACGTTGCGCCAGAACACCGAGCGTCCGGTGACGGTGAGCCGCGGCACGAACCGAATCGTAGGCACCGAGCCGAATGCCATCTACCGTGGCTGGTGCGACGTCAGGGATGGGCGGTGGTCGGCGGGGGAACTTCCGGAGCTCTGGGATGGCAAGGCGGCGAGCCGGATCGTCCGCGTGCTGCTCGAGGCCGTCAGGTAGGTCCCCATGTCCGTTGACATCCGTCGCCTGACGACCGAGACCGTTGACTGGGACGGCTTCGTGCGCAGCACCGCGGGCGGCAGCCCCTTCCACCTGCTCGCCTGGAAGCAGGCCGTCGAGAGCAGCTTCGGACACCGGCCACACTATCTGATGGCTTATCGCGGCGGCGGACTGGAAGGCGTGCTGCCGCTGTTCGAGGTGCGAGGGCTCCTGGGTGGCCGCGGACTGATCTCCGTCCCCTATGGCGTCTATGGCGGTATCTGCGCCGCCACCGCCCGAGCCCGCTCCGGCCTGGTCGAGGCGGCCCGCGATCTGGCCACCCGCCTGAAGGCGGACTATGTCGAGCTACGACACCGCCAGGGTCAAGAGGTGGAGCTGCCGATCAAGAGCCTCTACGTGACCTTCGCGCGACCGATCTCTTCCCAGGACGAGGAGAACCTGAACGCGATTCCGCGCAAGCAGCGCCGCATGACCCGGCAGGGTGTCAAGCACGGTCTCGTAGCCGAGTTCGGCCTGCGGCATCTGGATGGCTTCTGGGACGTCTATGCCCGGTCCGTGCACTCTCTGGGGTCGCCGGTCTTCCCGCGACGACTCTTCCACTCCATCGCCCGCGAGTTCGGCAAAGAGTGCGAGCTCCTCACGATCTGGAAGGACGGGCGCATGATGTCGGGCGTCCTGACGCTGTACTTCGACGACCAGGTGCTGCCCTACTACGGCGGCGCGCTCGAGGAGGCCCTGCCGTACGCGGTCAATGACTTCATGTACTGGGAGCTCATGTGTCATGCCGCCAAGGCCGGCTACCGGACGTTCGATTTCGGCCGTAGCCGGGAAGGCACCGGCGCCTTCAATTTCAAGCGTCACTGGGGTTTCGAGTCGGTGGCGCTGCCGTACCAGTACGTCCTCGGCCCGGGTCGAGAGATGCCGAACCTCAGTCCGTCCAACCCCAAGATGCGCCTGGCGGTCGACACCTGGAAGCGGCTGCCCCTGCCGTTGACCAAGATCGTCGGTCCGCTGGTGACCCGATACCTGCCATGAACATCCTCATGTTTGGCCGTTGGCTCCCGCCTGCCCGCCGGCCGGTCCGGGGCACGCGCGAGTATCATTTCGCCCGGCACCTGGCGCGCAGCCACCAGCTCACGCTGGCGTTCATCACCGACAACCAGGACGTGGCCGGCGCCATCTCTGCACTCCGCGCCGACTTCGGCGACCTGGAGTTCTCGGTGGTGCCCCGGGCCTGGCGATCACTCTCCGGAGCGCTCAGCCTCGCCACCGGAGAGTCGTGCACGCTGTCGTATTTCCGATCCGAAGCGCTACGGACCCGGCTGGCCGATCGGCTCCGGCACACCCGCTACGACCTGGTCATCGTGTCGTCCTCCACGATGATCCAGTACGCGCTCGACGTCGATCCCAACATTCCTCTTCTCGCCGACTTCGGGGCCCTCGACTCTGAGTGGTGGGCGAACCAGGCGGCCACCGGCGCGCCGGGTGTCTCGCGATTCTTCCGGACGGAGGCGGCTCGCCTGCGTATCGCGGAAGGAAACGCGGCCCGGCGCGCCACACGGTGCGTGGCCACGACCCACGGCGCGGCCCAGATCGTGCGGACGCTGGCGCCGGCCGCTCCGGTGGTGGTCATCCGGGACGGCGTCGAGATGGAGAATAGCGACACGCCGCTGCGGCTCGGACGGGTCCCGACCGTGGTGCTGAATGCCTCGGCGCGTGACGAAGCGAACCTCCAGCACACCTTCGCGTTCTGCCGCGCGGTGCTTCCTGCGCTACGCTCCCGCGTGCCCGAGGTCCGCATGGTCGTCACCACCCGGGGCTCCCTGGTCCGAGGCCCGGCCGGTGTCGACGTCGAAGTCAGCTCCAGCGGTGGAGACCGGCGCCTGTTCCATAGCCACACCGTGGTGGGGGCCCTCGTGCACGAGCCGTACGACATGCAGCGCTGCGTCCTGGAGCCCATGGCGGCCGGGGTACCGGTGGTGACCACCACCGCCGCCTGCCGGTCGCTGGAGGTCAGGCCCGGCCGGGATGTGCGGATCGCCGACAGCCCCGACGATTTCATCACCCGGGTGGCTGAGCTGCTGGAGGATCGACCCCTCCGCGAGGAGATCGGCGCCCAGGGACGCCGCTTCGTCCAGACCAACTTCTCCTGGGAGCTGAGCGCGACCCGCCTCGGGCAGATTGTCGACGACATCCTGAGCGCCGCCGGCTCCGATCGCCCGCGCCGTTCCATCGAGGCCGCTCTCGAGGGCTAGGGCGTTGCGAATCCTCATGCTCGCGCATCGGATCCCGTATCCTCCCCACACCGGGGACAAGACGCGGGCCTTCCATGTCGCCCGGCACCTGGCCGCCCGGCACCAGCTCACGCTGGGCTTCCTGGTGGACGACCCGCGGGATCTGGCCGGCGTCCAGGAGCTGCGGCGTGTCGTTCCCGATATCATCTTCGGACGGCTGCGGAAGCCGGTGAGCCTCGCCCGAGGCGTGGCCGGGCTCGTCGGTGGCGCAACAGTCACGCTCCCGTACTTCTATTCGCCGGAGCTCGTGCGACAGGTAGACCGCCGCCGCGACGGCGGCTTCGACGTGGTGTATGCCTCCTCGACCGCGATGGCCCAGTATGCGCCCTCGCGCGACATTCCTCTCGTGATGGACTTCGTGGACGTGGACTCCGACAAGTGGCGTCAGTATGGGGAGCGCCGTCGGGCTCCGCTCAGCTGGCTCTACCGAGCAGAGGCCCGTCGTCTCCAGGCATGCGAGGGTGACATCGCACGGCGGGCGCACGTGTGCGTCTTGGCCACGGACGTCGAGCAGAAGCAGCTCCGGTCGTTCGCGCCGTGGGCCCACACCGCGGTCGTTCCCAACGGGATCGATACGGTGTACTACTCGCCGCAATCGTGGGCGGCGACCGACTCGTCGGCAGTGATCTTCACCGGCGCGATGGACTATCTCCCCAACGTCGACGCGGTCCAGTACTTCTGCGCGGACGTGCTGCCGCTGGTGCGGCGCGACGTGCCGGAGGCCGTGTTCTACATCGTCGGCCTCAATCCGTCGGCCGACGTGCGCCGCCTGGCTCAGCGCGCGGGGGTCGTGGTCACCGGATCGGTGCCCGACGTCAGGCCCTACTACGCGCGGGCCTCCGTCTGCGTGGCCCCGCTCCGCATCGGCCGCGGCATCCAGAACAAGGTGCTGCAGGGCATGGCGATGGGCTTGCCGGTGGTGGCCAGCCCGCTGGCCGCGCGAGGGGTACAGGCCGAGGCGGGGGTGCACCTGGAAGTGGCCGATGGCGCTGTTGCTTTTGCGGGCCATGTGACGCGACTCCTCCAGCAGCCGGAGGCGCGGCGGGATCTCGGCGGGGCGGGGCGCGCCTGCGTGGAGGCGCACTACACCTGGGAGCGCAACCTGTCCGGACTCGAGGAGCTCGTCGTAGCGGCCGGCGGCCGGCCGCAGCAGGCCGGTCACGCCGTCGGATTGCCGACCGATGGCGCCGGTGCCTGGAGCTCACGCTCATGAGCTGGCGCGTCCGACGCTTGACCACCGCCGCCGAGCTGCAGGCGCTCGCTCCGGTGTGGCGCGATCTCGCGGAGTGGCACGGCCCCGCCACTCCCTTCGCCACGCACGACTGGTTCGAATGCTGCCGCATCGCCTCGCCCACGGCGGATGTCGAGGTGCTGCAGGTCGAAGACGCGGGGTCTCCGGTCACCCTGATGCCGCTGCAACGTCGGATCGCAAAGCAGCGGGGCCTGTCGGTCCGGTACCTGTCGTTGCTGGACTGCCCGGATTCGCCATTTGCCGACCTGATTCCTGCGGGAGGCGGCCAGCCGCTGGTCACCGCGCTGCTGGATCACCTGGCCGGTCGCTCCGACTGGGACATTCTCGAGCTCGGACGGTTGCCGGTGGAGTCGCCGACCCTGAAGGCGCTCGAAGGTGAGCTACCGGGTCGGCTGCGGTACCGGCGAGCCGGAAGCGAGATGTCGCCGTACCTGGCGATCGAGGGATCCTGGCAGACCTTCTACAGCTCGCGCAGCCAGCGATTCAAGAAGACGATCCGGAACATCCAGAACCGACTCGGCCGACTCGGCACGGTCGCCGTCGAAGAGCATCGCACCTTGGATCCACAGAGCCGTCTCCTGGAGGAGCTGATCGACCTCACCGGGCGGAGCTGGAAGGCAGATCGCGGAGTCGCCATCGCCACCATGCCGCGGATGCAGGAGTTCTTCTCCGAGCTTAGCCGGCGCGCCGCCGCCCACGGATGGCTCTCGTTGTGGCTGCTCCGCCTCGACGGTCGTCCGATCGCCATGGAATACCAGCTGCGCGCCGGCGGAGTGGCCTATGCCCTGCGGGCCGACTACGACCTGGACTACGCGGCCGCCTCTCCCGGCAGTGCGCTGAACTTCGAAGTGGCTCGAGCGCTCTTCGAGCGCGGCGACGTGCGTGAATACCACATGGGGCCCGGCCTGAACGAGTACAAGATGCGCTGGGCCAGCGGGACCCACGAGACCGCCCGTCTGCACGTGCATCGGGCGGGTGTCTATCCCGCTCTGCTGCACCTGGTGGAGACGCGGCTCGTGCCGACCGGCCGCCGGATCCGGGAGCGGCTGCGGTGAGCCTCAGCGGAATCGTCCACCGCGACCCCCGCCGGCCGGCCGAGCCGGAGCGACTCGAGCGACTGGTAGGTGCGCACGAGGGCCGGCGGGTAGCCGTGGCCGCCTCGGGATGCTTCGCGGTCATGCTGTCCGGCGAGTGCCGTCCGTGGTCGCGTGACGGGTCGCCGGTCGTGGCCGTCGACGCGGACCTGGTGAACCTGGATGAGCTGTCGGCGCTGACCGGGCACCAGGACGTGCAAGAAGTGGTCGCGGCGCTGTATCAGCGGGAGGGCATCGGCGGGGTTCAGCGTCTCCGTGGCGCGTTCGCCCTCGTCATCTGGGAGCCACGGGACCGGCGACTCCTCCTGGCGGTGGACCAGGTGGGGATGCGCCGCTTGTACTACGCGGTGACCGGCGACGGTATCGCCTTCGCCTCACGGGCCGGCCTGCTCAGGGCGCTGGCAGAAGTCGGGGGAGGCCCCGAGCCCACCGCAATCTATCACTACCTGAACTTCGGCTATCTGCCGGCTCCCACATCGGTTAGCCGGGAGATCCAGCGGCTCGAGCCCGGGTGCCTCCTCAAGGCACACGACGGAATCGTCGCCATCACCCGGTACTGGGACCTCAGCTACACCAAGCGCGGGCTGGACCAGGACGCGACGGCCCGGGCCACCATGCGACACGCGGAAGCGGCAGTGGCCCGGGCGCTCGGGGCTTCCGGTGCGAAGGACACGGGGGCGTTCCTCTCTGGTGGAACTGACAGCAGCACCATCCTCGGCCTGATGTCCCGCCTGACCGGGGAGCGTGTCCACGCGCTGTCGATCGGGTTCCAGGAGCGTCGCTACGACGAGCTGGAATATGCCGAGCGGGCGGCCCGGCACTTCAAGGCACGGCATCACGTCCGCCGCGTGTCTCCTCAGGATGCGTTGGCCGCGTTGCCTCGGCTCATCGAAAGCTATGACGAGCCGTTCGGCAACAACTCCGCGATCGGCACCTACCTGTGCGCTCAGCTCGCGCGGGAGTGCGGCTTGACCCATCTGCTCGCGGGCGATGGCGGCGACGAGATCTTCGGGGGGAACGAGCGCTACACCGTCGACGCGGTCTTCGCACGATACCAGAAGGTGCCGCGCCTGCTGCGGCGCGGTCTACTGGAGCCGATCCTGGGCATCTTGCCGGACGCCGGCTCGACCACGGTAGGCCGGGCTCAGCGCTACGTCCGTCGGGCGAGCCTACCCAACCCGCGACGCTTCTATTCCTACGAGTTCTTCTTCGCCCAGAACGGGCGCGAGCTGCTCGACGGAGATTTCTTGCAAACGGTCGAGCCGGAGGCGCCCTGGGAGGTGCTGGAGCAGCACTTCGGCCGGGTCAGCGCGGTCGAGGAGCTGAACCGCCTCTTGTATCTGGACATGAAGCTCACCATTGGGGACAACGACCTGCTGAAGGTCACGCGCACCGCCGAGGCGGCCGGTATCGGGGTCCGCTTCCCGTTCCTGGACCTGCCCCTCATCGAATTCACCGCGACCTGGCCCGCTTCGTTCAAGGTGCACGCCGGGGAGAAGCGGCGTCTCTTCCGGCAGGCGTTTCGCGAGTTGCTCCCGGCCGAGATCCTCGTCAAGCGGAAGCACGGATTCGGGGTGCCCACGAGCCTCTGGCTGCGCACCCACGCCGGGTTCGCGGACCTCGCGCACGACGCGCTGCTCGGTGCCGACGCACACGTGGCCGGCTACTTCCGCCGGGGCGCCCTGGAAGAGCTGCTTCGGCTTCATGCCTCCGACACGACCGCGTTCTACGGCGACCTGCTGTGGAGCGTACTGATGCTCGAGCTGTGGCACCGCCGCCACGTCCGGGAATCGCCGGGGGCCAGGGCATGACCGAAGCACTCGTGCGGTCTCTGGCGACCGGCCTCTACCGCGCCGGACTCACCGGTGCGCTGTCGACGATCTCGGGCTACCTTCGCAGGGCCCCCGCCTTCTCGGTGTTCACCTACCATCGGGTGAACGATCATGACGACCCGTTCTTCGAGGCCCTTCCCGTCGAGGTCTTCGATCGCCAGATGCGGCTCATCGCCCGGCACTACGTCGTGCTGCCGGTGGAGGAGCTCGTGGATCGGCTGCGGGCCGGCACCGTGCCGCGCAACGCAGTGGCCATCACCTTCGACGACGGCTACCGGGACGTGCTCACCCACGCCGCCCCGATCCTAGCGCGTTATCACCTGCCGGCCACCGTGTTCCTGGCGACCGGGTTCGTCGGCACCGGCGACACGCCGTGGTACGACCGCCTGGCGACCGCCCTGAAATGGACCTCGGCGCCGCAGGTGGCCATGCCGTTCTCGGACGAGGTACTGCCGCTGGACACCCGGCAGGCCAGGCTGCGTGCCCTGGGCCGGCTGCAGGCATGTTGGAAGGCGCTGCCCGAGGTGGACGCTCGCAAGGCCCTAGACACCCTGCTGGAGAGCCTCGGCGCCGGCGATCATGATCGCGACAAGAACGCCTTCCTCCGGTGGGACGAGGTCCACGCCCTTCGCGGCCTGGGCTTTTGCATCGGAGCCCACACGGTCAGCCACCCGATCCTGTCGCGGGTGTCCATGGATCGAGCCCGCGCGGAGATCATGGACTCGAGACGGGCCATCGAGGACCGGTGCGGAGTGGCTCCGAGGGCCTTCGCCTATCCCAACGGCGGAGAGGCCGACTACACGCCGGAAGTGGTGGATCTAGTTCGAAGCGCGGGGTTCGACTGCGCGGTGACGACCCGCTTCGGCCTGAACACGGCTCGCACGTCCCCCTGGGAGCTGCGACGGGGACAGCCGTGGGAGCAACATCTGCCGACGTTTGCGACGAAGCTTGCCTGGTATCGCATGACACTCAGCTGACAAGAGGTTATCGAGCCTATGTGCGGAATCGTGGGATACGTGGGACGAGGAGACGCCAGCCGGGTCGTGGTCGATGGCCTGCGTCGCCTGGAATATCGGGGCTACGACTCGGCCGGTCTGGCCACGGTGTCGGACGGTCGTCTCGCCATCCGACGGCGGCCCGGCAAGATCGGTGAGCTGTCGGACCTACTCGAGCGTGAGCCGGCGGGCGGCTCCATCGGCCTGGGCCACACCCGGTGGGCGACGCACGGGGCTCCCACCGAGCTGAACGCGCACCCGCACGTAGATTGCGCGGGCTCGCTGGCCGTGGTGCACAACGGCATCATCGAGAACTATCTCCCGCTGAAGCGGAGCCTGGTAGAGACGGGCCACGTGTTCCGTTCCGACACCGACACCGAGGTGATTGCCCACTTGCTGGAGAGCCATCTCGCCCGGTGTGGTGATCTGCTCGAGGCCTTGCGCTCGTGCCTGCGAGTCTTGCGGGGTGCGTACGCCCTCGGCGTCATCGGGGCGACCGATTCCCATCGACTGCTGGTAGCCAAGCACGGGGCGGGTAGCGTGGTGGTGGGGGTGGGAGCGGACGGCGCCTACGTGGCCTCGGATATCCCGGCCATCCTTCCCCATACTCGCGACGTGCTGATTCTCGCCGATGGCGACGTGGCGGTGGTGACTCGGGAGCGCATCGAGGTGACCGCCGCGGATGGCCGCCCGGTCGAGCGTCCGACGTCCCACATCACCTGGAACGCGGCGGACGCGCAGAAGGGCAGCTATCCCCACTTCATGCTTAAGGAGATCCATGAGCAGCCGCAGGCGGTGGCGGAGACCTTCGGGCCTCGGCTCACCGAGCGTGGCGACGGCGTGGTCATGCCGGATCTCGGTTTGACCATAGCGCAGATTCGGAGCCTTCGGCGGGTGGTGGTCGTGGCATGCGGAACGTCCTACAACGCCGGCCTGGCCGGCCGCTTCATGCTGGAAGAGATGGCCGGCCTCCCGACCGAGGTCGACATTAGCTCCGAGTTTCGCTACCGGAGCCTGGTGCTCGGCCCGGACACCCTGGTGGTCGCCATCTCGCAGTCCGGGGAGACCGCGGATACGCTGGGCGCGGCCCGGGCCGCGGCCACTCAGGGCAGCCCCGTGCTGGCCATCACCAACGTCGTCGGATCCGCGCTGTCTCGGGAGGCGACCGCCACCCTGTACACGCACGCGGGGCCCGAGGTCGGCGTGGCGTCAACCAAGACCTTCACGTCGACCGCTACCGTCTGCTATCTGCTCGCCCTGGCCCTCGGACGCGAGCGTGACCATCTGACCATGATTGATTGTCGCAAGCGCATCGACGATCTTCGCGAGATCCCGCGACTGATCGCCGGCGCGATCGCCCTGAACCCGGGCGTGGAGGACCTGGCCCGGCGCCTGGGGGGCTACGAGCACTTCCTCTATCTCGGCCGCGGCGTGAACCACGCAGTGGCCCTCGAGGGGGCGCTGAAGCTCAAGGAGCTGTCGTACATTCACGCCGAAGGTTATGCGGGCGGTGAGATGAAGCACGGGCCGATCGCCCTGATCGACCCCCGAGTCCCGGTGCTGGCGGTGGTCCCGCGGGACGCGTCCTACGACCGCACGCTCGGCAACGTCGAGGAGGTCAAGGCCCGCGGGGGTCGCGTGGTGGCGCTGGGCCACGACGGCGACACCGAGCTCGCGTCGCGTGCCGACGACGTGCTGCTCGCGCCGGTGGCGCCGACCCTGCTCTCTCCCGTCGTCAGCGTCATCCCTCTCCAGCTCCTGGCCTATCACGTGGCCCTGGTTCGCGGCTGCAACGTCGACCAGCCCCGCAACCTGGCCAAGAGCGTCACGGTGGAATAATGCGGGCCCAACTCGCCGAATTCTGGGAGCACAAGGATCTGACCCTGAGCTTCGCGGTGCGTGACATCAAAGCGCGCTACAAGCAGACCGCGCTCGGGGCCGCGTGGGCCATCCTACAGCCGCTGTCCTTGATGGTGGCGTTCACCCTGGTGTTCTCGCGGTTCGCCCAGGTACCGTCGGACGGGGTGCCGTACCCGATCTTTTCGTATTCGGGCCTCATCTTCTGGACCTTTTTCGCCACCGCGGTCTCGCAGGGCACGGCGGCGATCGTGGCCAACAGCAACCTGGTCAGGAAGATCTACTTCCCGCGTGAGACGCTCCTGGTGTCCATCCTGCTCGCCGCGGGACTGGACCTGAGCATCGCCGCCACGATCTTCGGGCTGATGCTGGCCTACTACCACGTCGCGGTCTCATGGACGGTCCTCTGGGTGCCGGTCCTGCTGGTTATCCAGACCCTGTTCGCGCTGGCCGTGATCTGCATCACGTCGGCGATCCACGTGAGCCTGCGTGACATCGGGCACGGCATTCCCCTGCTACTCCAGCTCTGGATGTTCGCGACCCCGATCGCCTATCCCTTGAAGGTCGTGCCCGCGTCCCTGCTGCCCATCTACCTGCTGAATCCGATGACGCCGATCATCGACGGGTATCGGCGCACCATCCTCCTCGGGCAGTCGCCCGATGCCCATGGTCTGCTGATTGCGTCGGTCGTGACCCTGGTGGCGCTGACCATCGGATACTCGTTCTTCAAACGAGCGGAAGCGACCTTTGCCGACGTCATCTGACAGGAGCGACCGAGCATGCCCGAAGTGACCGTTAGCCTCGACAAGGTGTCCAAACGCTACCGGCTGAACCGCGGCTGGCACGGCTCACTCCGTAGCGAGCTGGCGTCCGGCCTCAGACGTCTCGTGGGCCGATCCGGCCAGCAGCGCGAAGTCTATTGGGCCCTCAAGGACGTCTCGTTCGAGATGGAGCGCGGAGACGTGGTCGGCTTCATCGGGCCGAACGGCGCCGGCAAGAGCACGATCCTGAAGGTGCTCTCCCGGGTGACGTCACCAACCACCGGCTCCTTCACCACCCGCGGGCGGGTGGGAGCGCTGATCGAAATCGGAGCCGGATTCCACCCCGAGCTGACGGGACGGGACAACATCTACCTCAACGGATCGATCCTGGGGATGCGCCGCCGGGAGATCGACGAGAAGCTGGACCGGATCATCGCCTTCGCCGAGATCGAGCAGTTCATCGATACGCCCATCAAGTACTACTCATCGGGCATGCAGGTGAGGCTCGGCTTCGCAGTGGCAGTGCACGTGGACCCGGAGATCCTGCTGATCGACGAGGTCCTGGCGGTTGGCGACGCCTCCTTCCAGACGAAGTGCCTGAACAAGCTGGCCGAGCTGAAGGAGCAGGACAAGACCATCGTGCTGGTGTCCCACAACATGGCCAACATCATCCAGCACTCCAAGAAAGTGCTCTGGATGCATGGCGGACGCGTCCAGGCGTATGGCGAGCCCGAGAGCGTGGTGGATCAGTACCTGAAATCCATCCGTGAGCAGCTGACCTCCGAGGAGCCCGGGGAAGCGGTGTCCCAGGCCATGACCGACGCGGACCGTCCCATACGCATCGACAGCGTCACCCTCTGCGACCGGAGCGGCCAGGTGCGTCAGGTGTTCGAGAGCAGTGAGGCGGCCTGTGTGGAGATCGCCTTTACCGTCCAGCGACCGGTGCCCGATCCGGTGTTCGAGGTCACCATTCAGGATGCGTATGGGCACTTCCTGGGCGGCGTGACGACCCGCTTCGACGGCTTCAAGGTCGACACCAGCCAGGAGGAGGGCCGCGTCCGACTCATCCTTCATCCCCTGCTCTTTCTCAAGGGCGACTACACGATCAATGTGCACGTGAGGGACGAGCACATCCAGCGGTACCACGACTACCGCAAGCGCGCGGCCATCCTGATCGTCGAGGGCCCGAGCATCGCGTCGCGAGAGATCAGCGGGCACGTCAACTACCCGCACGAGTGGGAGATTCTTTGAGCGCGATGCATACCCACGGTTCAGAGGTGGGCGACGCCCGGAAGGTGCTGTTCATCGAGAACAGCATCGGGCTTTCCGGCTCTACCATGAGCCTCTGCACGCTGCTGGCGGAGCTCGATCGGAGCCGGTACGCCCCGCGGGTGGTGCTCTCGCTGCCGAACCAGGAAGCCTATCTGAGCCAGGCCGTCGGGCCATCGGTTCCCACCACCGTGGTGCCATGGCGGAACAGTCTCAAGTCGACGCCCTGGATTCGGGCGTGGCTCAACCGGGCGGCGCACTATCCTCGACTTCCGCGGCGGCTGGTCACCGGCGGCGTGGCTGCGCTAGACGTGCCGGCCGTGATCCTGCCCTACGTCCGCCGGCTCTACCGGATCGCCCGACAGTGGGGCGTCGAGCTGATCCACCACAACAACGGCCTCGACGTCCGGGCGGTGCTTTTGGCCAGGTCGCTGGGCGTTCCGATGATCGCCTACCAGCGGGGAACCGAGTGGAACTCGCCGACCGTCCGCTACATCTCCCGGTTCGTGGACGCCTACGTGGCCAACTCGACCGCGACCAAGGGCGTGCTGCTGGGGCTCGGAGTGCCTTCGGAGCGTATCGAGGTGATCTATCCCCCGATCGATCTCGAGCGGTTCCATCCGATGCTCGATGCCTCCTGCCAGCGTCGAGAGTTCGGGCTGACCGCCGATGACCTCGTCTTCGGAATCCCCGGCACCCTCCTCAAGTGGAAGGGGCATGACGTCTTCCTGAAGGCGGCGCGACTCGTGCTCGAGGCGCTTCCACACGCGAAGGCGTTCGTCATCGGGGAAGTGCCCGACGGCACCACGCAGTACCGGGACGAGCTGATCGCACTGGCGCGAGACCTGGGAATCGCCTCCCGGACGATCTTCACGGGCTTCCGGCGGGACATTCCCGAGTTGATTCAGCTCCTGGACGTGGTGGTGCATGCCTCGGTGAAGCCCGAGCCTTTCGGCCGCGTGATCGCGGAGGGCATGGCGATGGGGAAGCCGGTAGTGGCGGCCATGAACGGCGGGCCGCTCGAGATCATCGAGGATGGCCGGACCGGCTTCCTTGTGCCTCCCGGCAATCCGGAAAAACTCGCGCAGCGTATCATTGAGCTGTTGACCGACCGGTCGCGGGCCGACACGCTGGGCCGGCATGCCCAACGGGATGCAGCGGCCCGCTTCTCGCCTCGGTACCACGCGCGATTGGTCGAGCAGGTGTACGAGAACGTCTGGATGGCTCACGGTCGTGCCCGCCGGCAGCCGGTGAGAGAAAGGGCCACATGTCACGCCGACAAGCGGGGCTAGTCGCGGTGATGCCACTCCGCCGACGGGACCGGGCGCTGTTCGGCGTGGCACTGCTGTACGTGTCGATGATCGCGCTCATCACCGCCTCGCCCGTTGTCGGCCAGCCGCTGCCGAACAATTCGGTGAGTGTCGAGCCCGCGGTCATCGGCCGACAGGTGCGCGCCGCAATCGCGCTCGGCGAGCAGGCTCGGGTTCGCCTCTCGAGCCCCGGCACGGACGACAACACGGGCGTCCACCAGCTGCTGGACACGATGTACCGGCAAGTGCGGCGCGCCCTCGGCAACCTGAACGACCGTAAGGCCATCACCAAGTTCCCGGATCCGCTGCTCGACTTGGAGATCAACAAGGTGACGTTCGCCTGGAACACGATTCGGCGGCCAGTCGACGGTTTCTTCAACTCCCCTGCGAAGGAGGAGTGGAAGGCGGGGGCGGCCCAGGATCTGCAAGTCACCATGGCCACGCTCCGCCAAGTGGAGGCCATGCTGCCATGAGCCTGATCGGCTTCCTCCGCCGCCGGCCAGGAGTCCGGCCGTGACCTTCCGCGACGTACTGGTCACCTGCGTGATCATGGGCTTGCTGCCGTTCTGTTTGAGCCGGCCGTGGATCGGGGTCCTGACCTGGTCCTGGCTAGGCTACATGAACCCGCACCGGATGACGTGGGGCTTCGCCTACGATCTGCCCTTCGGGATGATGGTGATGCTCGCCACCGTCGTCGGGCTCTTGATCACGAAGGACAAGAAAGGGCTCCCGAACGCGATCGAGGTCTACCTGCTGCTCGCGATGTGGGGGTGGTTCCTGGTCACCACCCTGTTCGCGTTCTATCCGGAGGACGCCTGGGTCCAGTTCAACAAGGTGTCCAAGATCCTCGTGGGTATCTTCCTCAGCCTGTTCCTGCTGCAGGATGCCCAGAAGCTACGGGCGCTCATCTGGGTGATCGTGCTGTCCATCGGCTTCTTCGGGGTCAAGGGTGGAATCTTCTCCATCATGACCGGGGCGCAGAATCAGGTGCTCGGACCCCGCGACTCGTTCATCTCGGGAAACACCGAGATCGGTCTCGCGTTGAACATGGTGATTCCTCTGATCATGTTCCTTCAGCGCGAGGAAACCAGATTTTGGCGCCGGCGCATGCTGATGGCCGCCGCAGTACTGTCCATCATCGCGAGTCTCTGCACGTACTCTCGTGGTGCGCTCATCGGACTCGCCATCGTCGTGCCGCTGGTCTTCCTCAAGAGCCGGGCTCGCCTCGTTCTGCTGCCGCTCCTCGCCATCGGCATCGTCGTCCTGCCCTCCGTCATGCCGACGCGGTGGCTGGAGCGGATGGGCACGATCGAGACCTACGATCAGGATGTCTCGGCGAATCAGCGACTGAATTCGTGGTACGTAGCCCGCCAGCTGGCCAAAGACTATCCCCTCATGGGGGGCGGCTTCCGAACGTTCTCGAAGGATATCTATGAGACGTACATGCCCGGTTACAAGTATGCGGAAAATGCGCTCGACGCCCACAGCATCTACTTCCAGGTGTTGGGCGAGCACGGCTTCACCGGCCTCGCTCTCTTCGTCGGGCTGATCGCCTCCACGCTGTGGAGCCTTCGCCGGATCGTCTGGAAGACTCGAGGGGACCCGACTCGGCAGTGGATTTGCCATTGCGCCCAAATGTTGGAGGTCAGCGTCATCGCCTATGCGGCCAGTGGCGCTTTCCTGAGCATGTCCTATTTCGATCTCTTCTATCACCAGGTGGTCATCACCGTGATCTTGAAGACGTTTGTGAATACGCCGGTGTCGGCACCCGACACCGGCGCCGTCCCGGAGCCCGCGGGCAGCCGGGCGCTCGCGAAGGCGTAGTTCCATGTGCGGCATCGCCGGCATCTTCCTGAGCAACGGCGACACGGTGGGCGAGCAGCCGCTCCAGGCCATGACCACCTGCCTGGCCCACCGCGGCCCGGACGGGGACGGATTCTTCCGGCGCGGGCCGGTGGGTCTCGGGCATCGGCGTCTGGCCATCATCGACCTGGTGAGCGGCGATCAGCCGATGGCGAGCCAGGACGCCGGGCTCACCATCGTCTTCAACGGCGAGATCTACAACTTCCGCGAGCTCCGCCGGGACTTGGAGGCCCGCGGCCGGCGGTTCCGAACGAGCTCCGACACCGAGGTGATCCTCGCCGCGTACGAGGAATTCGGCGTCGACTGTCTACGCCATCTGAGGGGCATGTTCGCGTTCGCCCTGTGGGACGAGCGCCGGCGACGTCTCTTTCTGGCTCGCGATCGTGTGGGGATCAAGCCGCTCGTGTACGCCTGGGACGGTCGGCGGCTGCTCTTCGCCTCGGAGCCCAAGTCCATTCTGGAGGATCCGAGCGTCCCACGTCGGATCGACTGGGAGGCGCTGCGAGACTACCTGACGCTGCACTACATCCCGAGCCCACGGACCATCTTCGCGGACATCCGGAAGCTGCCGCCCGGGTCGTTCCTGACCGTCGACCTCGACGGCGGTGCGCCGAAGGTTCAGCGTTACTGGGACCTCCGGTTCGAGCCGGACGTTCGCCGAAGCGAGGCGCAATGGCTGGAGGGACTCCGGGCTCACCTTCACGATGCGGTCAGCAGTCACCTGGTCAGCGACGTCCCGATCGGCGCCTTCCTGAGCGGCGGGATGGACTCCAGCACCGTGGTCGCCCTCATGGCCCGGGCGACGCGGGGTCACGTGCGCACCTTCGCGATTGGCTTCGACGAGGCGAGCCATGACGAGCTGGCCCACGCCCGGCGGGTCGCCCAGCACCACGGCACCCAGCACTTCGAGTTCGTGGTGAAGCCGGACGCCCTCGATGTGCTGCCGAAGCTGGTCGCGCAATTCGACGAGCCATTCGCGGACTCGTCCGCCATTCCGACGTATTTCGTGTCCAAGATCACCCGGGAGCACGTCACGGTGGCTCTCTCGGGCGACGGAGGCGACGAGAACTTTCTCGGCTACTCGCGGTACGTCCGAGCGCTGGCCCTGCACGAGCGGCTCGATCACTTTCCGGGTGTGTTGGCCCGGTCGCTGTTCCGCCTTGCCGGCCGGCTGGTTCCGGATACCCTCCGCGGCCACGGCTACGTCGAGATGCTCGGATCGGATCCGGTGGCCCGCTACTTCCGGCTGATGGCGTTCGGGCGCAGCGCTGGCCTCCGGCGAATCCTTTCGGCGGATGCCCAGGGTCAGATCGCGCCGCACGTGACCCCCGCGTTGTTCCACACGCTGAGCGCGGCCGCGGCCGCGCCCGACTACGCGTCGACGCTCCAGTCCATCGACGTGCGGTGCTACCTGCCGGAGGACATTCTCACGAAGGTGGACAAGGCCAGCATGCTGGTCTCCCTCGAGAGCCGCGTGCCTCTGCTCGACCACGTGCTGATGGAGTTCGTGGCCACCATGCCGAGCGGACTCAAGTTCGACAACGGCGCCGGCAAGGTCATTTTGAAGAAGGCGATGGCCGACCACCTACCCGCGGAGACGCTGACCCGGCGCAAGATGGGCTTCGGCGTCCCGCTCGCGGAATGGTTCCGACGGGACCTGGGCGCGTACACGCGAGAGGTCCTCGAGGGGCGGCGCACCCGCCAACGCGGGCTGCTCGACGCCCGCGCGGTTTCGGCAGTGCTCGACGAGCATCAGGGCGGCACCCGAGACCGCTCGAGTGAGATCTGGGCTCTCCTCTGCCTGGAGGAGTGGGCCCGTCGGTGGCTCGACCGATGATTCACGCCCTCCACGTGCTGGATTCCCTGGCGGTCGGCGGCATGGAGAACGGGGTGGTGAACCTCATCAACGCCGCCCGCGAGCAGGTCCGTCATACCGTCGTCACGATGACCGCGCTCGGCCCGCTGAGCGAGCGCCTACCCGCCTCGGTGACGGTCCACTGTATCGGCAAGCGGGCCGGTATCGACCTAGGCGCGGTGCTCCGACTGGCGCGGCTGGTGCGTGGGCTTCGGCCCGACGTGGTTCACTCGCGCAACTGGGGCGCGTTGGACGCGGTGGTGGCGGCTCGGCTCGCCGGCGTCCACACGGTCGTGCACGGCGAGCATGGGCGCGAGGCCATGGATCCCGAGGGCCTCGATCCCCGGCGTAATCGTCTTCGGAGGCTGTTGGCGCCGCTGGTCTCCCGCTTCGTTACGGTGTCGGTCGATCTCCGGCGCTGGCTCGTCACGACCGTGAGAATCCCGGCCCACAAGGTGGTGACGATCCACAACGGCGTCGACAGCGTCCGGTTCTCGCCGGCCGATTCGTCGGAGGCTCGCGAGGCGCTCGGGTTGCCGATCGGGGCCACGGTGATCGGGACCATCGGCCGGTTGGATCCGGTGAAGGACCAGGCGGGATTGATCGAGGCCTTCTCCGGGCTCGCCGAATCGGGCTCGACACCGATCCTGGCCATCGTGGGCGAAGGTCCGTCCCGTCTCGCGCTGGAGGAGGAAATTCGACGTCGCAATCTGTCCCAGCGCGTGCGCCTGTTCGGCGAGCGCCGCGACGTCCCCACCGTGCTGCGGGCGTTCGACCTGTTCGTGCTTCCGTCGCGCGCTGAGGGCATGTCGAACACTATTCTGGAAGCCATGGCCACCGGTCTCCCGGTGGTCGCCACCGACGTCGGAGGCAACCCCGAGTTGATCGAGCCCGAGACGACGGGCCGACTGGTGCCCTCGGGCGACCCCCACGCACTCGAAGCGGCCCTGCGCGCCTATGTGGCCGACTCGTATCTCCGCCGCTCGCATGGCAAGGCGGGACGTGATCGGGTGCTCCAGCACTTCTCGCTCGACCGGATGGCCCAGGCGCACACCGGTCTGTACAGCTCCCTGTGCGGGACGCGGCAGGCCGGAGGGCGCTAGCCATGTGCGGCATCGCCGGCCTGGTGCACGCCGACCCGCGGTACCCGCTGGACCGCGACCTCCTGAATCGCATGACCGGATCGCTCGCTCACCGCGGGCCCAACGCGCAGGGCCTCCAGACCTGGCCGGGAGCCGCCCTGGGCCACCGCCGGCTCAGCATCATCGACCTGGCGACCGGCGACCAGCCGATCTTCAGCGAGGACCGGCACAAGGCGGTCATCTTGAACGGTGAGATCTACAACTTCCAGGCGCTGCGCCAGCAGCTGCTGGGCCGCGGCCACCGCTTCTCGACCCGATCAGACACCGAAGCCATCGTCCACGCCTACGAGGAGTTCGGCCCTCGATGCGTGGAGCGCCTCGAGGGGATGTTCGCCTTTGCGCTCTGGGACGAGGACAATCGGCGCCTCCTCCTCGCGCGTGACCGTGTGGGAAAGAAGCCGCTCTACTACTGGCAGGACGGGGAGCGCCTCCTCTTCGCGTCCGAGCTGAAGGCCCTCCTTCAGGACGCCTCGCTCAAGCGCGCGATCAACCTGGAGGCGCTCGACGCCTACCTATCGCTCGGCGCCGTGCAGGCGCCGCTCACGATCCTGCAGGGTGTCTACCAGCTGCCTCCCGCTCACTTCCTGGTGTGGCGAGCTGGTGCCTTCCAGGTCGCCGAATACTGGGACGTGCCGATCACGGGCCCCGTCGCCCGGACCGAGGCACAGGCCATCGAGGAGCTAGGACAGGTATTCGACGGTGCGGTACGTGCCCGCCTGGTGAGCGACGTGCCGATCGGCGCGTTCCTGAGCGGCGGCGTGGATTCCAGCGCGGTCGTGGAGGCGATGGCCCGGCTTTCCGGGCGTCCGGTGGTCACCACCAGCATCGGCTTCCGCGAGCAGGCGTTCAACGAGCTGGAGCACGCGCGTGCGGTGGCTCAGGCCGTCTCGAGTGATCACCACGAGGTCGTGGTCGAGGCTCGAGCGGCGGAGATCCTCCCTCGCCTGGTGTGGCATCTGGATGAGCCCTTCGCCGATTCGTCCGCGCTACCGACCTACTACGTGGCCAAAGCCGCACGCGAGCGGGTCACCGTGGCTCTGTCCGGCGACGGCGGCGACGAGGTGTTCGCAGGCTACCAGCGCCGGTACGGCCTCAATCGCTCGGAAGCGCGCCTGCGCCGGCGGCTGCCCGCGTGGCTGCGGCGGGGTGTGCTCGGGCCGGTCGGCCGCCTGTATCCCAAGGCCGACTGGCTGCCTCGGCCGCTGCGCGCCCGCTACTTCCTGCAGAATCTCGGCACCACCTTCGAGCGGGCGTACTTCGCCGATCTGTGTCTGCTGCGGGAGGACGAGAAGGCCGGACTGCTGTCACCGGAGGTCCGGAGGCAGCTGCGGGGGCACGAGCCGTTCACGGCCTTTTCACGACACTTCGAGCGCACCCGCGGGCTCGACGACCTGAGCCGCCTCCTCTACGTCGATCTCAAGACCTGGCTGGCCAACGACATGCTCGTGAAGGTCGATCGAATGAGCATGGCCAACGGGCTCGAGATCCGGTCGCCGCTGCTGGACCAGCACGTGATCGAGTTCGCGGCCACGGTGCCGTCCGAGCTGAAATACCGCGGCCGTACCTCCAAGTACCTGCTCAAGCGCTACCTCGAGGGTCGCGTGCCCCACTCCGCGATCTATCGTCCGAAGCAAGGCTTCGAAATTCCCCTCGCCCGCTGGCTTCGCGCGGATCTTCGGGACATGGCCGAGGACCTGCTCTTCGCGCCTCGCTCCCTCGGGCGAGGTTTCGTCCGGCCCGATCGACTCCGGACGTTGTGGCGCCGGCACCAGCAGGGTATCGGCAACCATGCTCCCCAGCTGTGGGCGGTGATGATGCTGGAGCTTTGGAGCCGTACGTTCCTGGATCAAGGGGCCGATCACGGGCCGCTGAGGGCATGAGCCGCTTCGAGAGCGACTGGCGCGCTCGATTCGAGCGCTACGCGCACCTGTACAGCGACGAGGCCCAGATCTCCGGGTGGTCGGCCGAAGGGCTCCGCCGCCGGATCGACCTGTTCCAGCGTCTCGTAGAGTCGCCGGCGGCTGGGTCCTCGGCCACCGCACTGGAGCTGGGCTGCGGCGCCGGCACCTATGTTCGCTGGCTGGCCGGGGTCGGGTACCGGACGCTCGGCCTCGACTATTCGCTGGCCACGCTGGGCCGAGCGGTCGCGGCCGACGCCGGCGGCAAGGGCCGCTATGTCGCGGGCGAAGCCTATGCGATACCGTGTCGCACGGGCAGCGTCGATCTGGTCGTGTCGATCGGCGTACTCCAGGCCCTCTCGGAGCCGCGGCGAGCGATCGAAGAGATCGCGCGCGTGCTTCGTCCCGGCGGCGCGCTCGTGGTCGAAGTGCTCAACAGCCGGGCCGCGGTGGCCACGATGCTGCGAACCTACCAGCGGATGAAGGGGCTTCCGGCCCGCGTTGCCACCTACGATCCCGAGGAGGTCTCGGGCTGGCTCTCGGATCACGGCATTCACGTGGAGCGAAAGGCGCCGCTCTGCCTGCCGCCTCGTCAGCTGCCGGGTCTCGGCCGCCTGCTCGAGGCGGGCCCGGTCGAGATGGCGGTGAGCCGCGTGTCTGCCCTCTCGCGGGCACTGGCTCATGCCGTGTGGCTGGTCGGCCGGGCCGGGAAGGCACGCCCATGAGAGTGCTACACATTCTCGACCACTCGCTTCCCGTCATGAGCGGGTACAGCACGCGTAGCCACAACATCGTCACGTTCCAGCGCCGTCTGGGGCTTCAGCCGGTGGTCCTGACGTCACCCAAACATCCGCGTGGTGGTCCGCCCTGCGAGACTCGCGAGGGCATTCCGTACTACCGCACCCAGCGGTCGGCTCACAAGCGCACCCTGCCCTACGCCTCGGAACTCGCCATGATGGCCCGCTTCGCCCGGCGCATCGGGGACGTCGCCCGGGCCGAGGGTGTCACGGTGCTCCATGCCCATTCGCCGGTTCTGAACGGCCTCCCCGCCATCTGGGCGGCTCGACGGTTGGGCCTGCCGGCGGTCTACGAATCGCGGGCCTTCTGGGAAGACGCGGCAGTCGACCACGGAACGACTCGGGAGAATTCGGTCCGATATCGCGTGACGCGCGCGCTGGAGACGCTCGCGTTCCGGCAGGCCAGTCGAGTGGTGGTCATCGCCCACGCCATGCGCCGCGAGATCATCGGCCGAGGCATCGCGGCGGACCGCATCCACGTGGTGCCGAACGGTGTGGATGCGGACCGATTCAGCCCGGCCCCCCGGGATGAGGCGCTGGCCCAGCGGCTCGGCCTCAGCGGGGGCCCGGTCTTCGGCTTCATCGGGTCCTTCTACCACTACGAAGGTCTGCGATTTCTGGTCGAGAGGTTCCCCGCGCTGCGCGAGCGGATCCCGGGCACCCAGTTGCTGCTGGTGGGCGGTGGTGAAGACGAGGCGGCTCTGCGGTCGGCCGCGGTCGACGGTGTGCTGTTCGCGGGGCAGGTGCCGTACAACCGGGTCACCGACTACTATTCGCTGATCGACGTGTTCGTCTGCCCGCGTCGACGCATGCGCCTCACGGAGTTGGTCACCCCTCTGAAGCCGCTCGAAGCCATGGCCGCCGGCATCCCCGTCCTGGCTAGCGACGTCGGCGGCCTCGCCGAGTTGATCGAGCATGACTCGACCGGCTTGCTCTTCCGCGCCGACGATGCGGCGGCCTTCGTGCGAGAAGCCGTCAATCTCGCCTCCGACTCGCGGCTCCGTGCCCGGCTCGGGGCCGGAGCCCGGCAGCACGTGCGGTCGGAGCGCACCTGGGATCGAGTTGTTTCCGGCTATCCGACGATCTACGGCCTCGAGCCCGCGGCGGCCACCGGCACTCGCACTCGCTGATTCCGATGCCACCGCGCGTCCTCGTCCTGAGCTCGGTCTTTCCGAACCCGCGGCAGCCCGCGTTCGGGGTGTTCGTCCGGGAGCGTGTCCGCCGGGTCGCCCGGCGGTGCGAGGTCCAGGTGGTCGCGCCGCTGCCGTGGTTTCCGATGAATCGGCTCATCCGGGGTGACCGGTGGACCGGCATCCCCGCGGTCGAGACGCTCCCGGGGCTACCGCCGATCCACCATCCGCGGTTCTTCTGCATCCCGCGGCATTTCAAGCACCTCGATGGCCTGCTCTACGCCACATCGCTGCTTCCGGTCGTGACTCGCCTCCGGCGCCGATTTCCGTTCGATGTGATCGACGCGCAGTTCGACTACCCGGACGGAGTCGGCGGCGTGCTCCTTGCGAAGATGCTGCGGTGCCCGGCGATCGTGACCCTGCGCGGGAGCGTCGTGCGGCTCGCCGGCTATCCCCTCCATCGGCCCCAGCTGCGCTGGGCGCTGCGCGCCGCCGACCGGGTCGTGGCGGTGAGTCGCTCGCTCAAGGATACCGCGGTGGCGATCGGCGTGCCCGCCGACCGCATCCGGGTCATCCCGAACGGCGTGGATACCGATCGATTCTTTCCCATGAGCCGGGTGGACGCGCGCGAGGCATTGGGTCTCCCGCTGGATCGCCGCATCATGCTGTCGATCGGCGGGCTCAACGAGGGCAAGGGCCACCATCACCTCATCGAGATCCTGCCCGCACTCTTGAAGCGCCATCCCGATCTGCTGTACGTCATCGTGGGCGGCGGCCAGCCCGGCAATACGTATCGGCCGGTCCTGGAGCGGATGGTGCGCGAAGGCGGCCTCGAGTCGCACGTGCTCCTGGCCGGCGAGCGGATGCACGACGAGATTCCGCGCTGGATGGGAGCCGCCGACCTCTTCTGCCTCGCCACGCGGTCGGAAGGGTGGGCCAATGTCCTGCTCGAGTCGCTGGCGTGCGGACGGCCGGTGGTCAGCACCCAGGTGGGCGGCAATGCCGAAATCGTGGTGGACGAGCATGTGGGACTGCTCGCGCCCTACGGCGAGCTCGCCGCGCTCGAGCGGACTGTCCTGGATGCGCTGAGCCGGCATTGGGAGCCGGAGACGCTCGCCGCCCACGCTCGTGGGCATTCCTGGGACGTCACCGCCGATCACGTCCTCGAAGAGCTGATCCGATTGGCCCCGAACTCCACGGTAGACGACCGGGCTCAGATCCTCGGCGACGCGGCGGGAAGGCGAGGCTGATGCATCGGGCCGTCGTCGATCGGCTGCTGTTTCCCTTCCAGGAGTGGCTCAAGGGCAAGCCGACCTTTTCCCTGCTGCGCGAACTGGAGAAGACGCAGTGGCTCGACGCGGCCGCGCTACGCGAGCTGCAGTTTCGAGCCCTTCGGCGGCATCTCGACTTCGCCTACCGGGAAGTGCCGTACTACACCCGTCTGCTGGACGAGCACGAATTGCCGCCACATCGTATCCAGTCCTTCGCCGACTTCACCCGAATTCCGTATCTGACCCGAGACGACCTCCGTCGATACTTCGTGGAGCTACAGCCCCGCCGCCGACTTCTCGGCGTCCAGGCCATGAGCACCGGCGGATCCACCGGCTCGCCGGTGACCGTGCTGGTGGATCGCGAGCGCGCGGCTCTGGCCGATGCGATTCGCCTGCGCTGCCATCGCTGGTACTGTGCCGGCCCGGGCACCCGCGAGATCGCGCTCTGGGGCTCGCCGATCGAATCCGCCAAGCAGGACCGCGTGCGGACCCTGCGCGATCACCTGATCAACTCCAAGTTCCTGTCCGCCTTCGACCTGGGTGAAGCCACGCTCGCGCGTTACGCGCAGGTGGTCTGCCGGTACCGGCCGCAGAAGCTCTTCGGGTACGCGAGCGCGCTCGCCCTGCTCGCCGGGTACCTGCAGCGCGAGGGCTGGCGGCCCGAGCCGGGCCAGGTGCGTGCCGTCTTCACGACGGCCGAGCCACTCTACGATTTTCAGCGCTCCTTGATCGGCTCGGTCTTTGGATGTCCGGTATCCGTGGAGTACGGATGCCGGGACGCGGCCCTCATGGCCACCGAGTGTCCGAGCGGCGGCCTCCACATTCCGGTGGAGGCGGTCGCGGTGGAGATCCTGCCGACGCCGGGCGACGCCGATGCGGACCGCGGCGAGATCGTGGTGACCAACACCCACTCCTACGCCATGCCGATCATCCGCTATCGCACGGGCGACATCGGTGCTTTCGAGCCCACCGCCTGCGGCTGTGGTCGAGCCCTGCCCCGCCTGAAGCGGGTGGAGGGCCGCCGCACCGACTTTCTGATCACGCCGGGCGGCAAGGTAATGCACGCGCTGGCCGCCATCTATGTGTTGCGGGAGGTGCCGGGGATCCGTCAGTTCCAGTTGATCCAGGAGCAGCTCGACCTGCTGCGTGTCACCGTCGCGCCGGATTCCGGATTCCCAGCCGAGGCGCCGGATCAGATCGTGGCGAAGCTGGAGCGCCTGTTCGATGGGCAGATCGGCGTGGAGCTGGAGCTGGTGCCGTCCATTCCGCCGCTGCCGTCCGGGAAGCACCGCTACGTCATTTCCCGGGTCGCCGACGCGCACGTCGAGGCGTTGACCGCTCCCCGCGCCTGAGGCGTCCGCCGACTAGCGCTGGCCGGAGGCCCCGGGGGTGCCGTTGCCGTAGCGGTAGAGCCAGAACACCGTGGGCGGCTCGATGTCTTCACCCTGCTTGCCGCCGTAGAGCATCATCACGTTGTTGCCTGCGTCGAAGCCGACGACGTTGCCCTGTACCGGATGACCGCTGCCGGGAGTCGGCTCCCACTCCCACTTCTTGGTGTCGACGTGGTAGATGCCGAGGGCCCGC
>Ga0081455_10000129_pt1 | contig 87604 bp, 60 predicted proteins | sample TabmetS3T2R1_FD_70207 | JGI IMG/M metagenome (GOLD analysis project Ga0081455, IMG submission 70207) | Tabebuia heterophylla rhizosphere microbial communities from the University of Puerto Rico - S3T2R1 | ecosystem: Host-associated > Plants > Roots > Rhizosphere ... | reverse complement strand
AGGAGTAGTCTCGTTCCTCATCGTGGCCACGACCGTCACGGTGATCGGCGAAACATCCAATCGACGGTCCGGTGGGTGGGTGGAAACACAAGGAACCGCCACCCGTGACCGTTTCAGCATTTCCCAGCTTCGATCGTTCATTCCCCCCACCCGAGGCCCCTTCACGTTTCCCTCTCCCTACAACACGCAAGCCATACGGATTACCGATGCCAGCGACTGCAGCGGACAGGATTGCGTGAACACCCTCGGCTATTCCTACTGGAGAAACAGCAATGCGCATACGGCGAGCGATACCATGTGGATCTTCATCGGGCTTTCCACCGCTAAGGGGGGCCTCGGTCCGACGCTGTTTCAATACCATAAGCAGGCTCATACTATCGTCAAGATCGGACCACTCTTCGAGCGGAGCAACAAGTTCCACAGCAGTTCCGGCCAGGGTTGGTACTTCAGCGCCCGTCAGCCAAATACACTGTACATCAACGATGACACGAAGCTGTTGCGCTACGATGTCGTGTCCAAACAATTCGATACGGTGTTCGACATCGCCCCACAATTCGGGGGCGGCTACGATATCTGGCAAATGCACTCAAGCGACGACGATCGCGTCCACAGCGGCACCTTGCGCAATAGTCGCACCAAGGAGTACCTGGGCTGTTTCGTCTACAACGAAACCAGCCGGCAATTCGCCTATTTCCCGAAAGAGGGCGTTTTCGATGAATGCCATATCGACAAAAGCGGGCAGTATCTGGCGATGTTTGAACAGATCGACAGTAATCCGATGATGGACGACATCTTCGTCGATCTGAGCAGCGGCTCGAAGAAGACGCTGCTGAATGCCATGGGCCACCATGATATGGGCTATGGCTATATCATTGGAGGCGACGGCTGGAACAAGCTACCCAATGCCTTGGTCGTCTATCGCTTCCTTCCCACATTTGTGTCGAAAGAGCCCGTCGTGTTCTACAACATCAATTGGAAGGTCTCGGCCACCAATCACATCTCACATTCGAATGCGCAGGTTGGTGTGCCGATGTCTCGGCAGTTCGCGTGTGGCAGTAATGCTGATCGTTCGACGATTCAAAACGAGGTGGTGTGTTTCAAGCTCGATGGCTCCCGTCAACAACTCGTCGTGGCGCCGGTGATGACGAACATGGATGCTGTGGGCGGTGGGATCGACTACGTAAAACTTCCCAAAGGAAACTTGGATATCACAGGACAGTACTTCATCTGGACCAGCAATCTATCCGAAAACCGCCTGGACGCGTTCCTCGTCAAAGTGCCCTACGAACTATTATTTGAGTGATCCAGGGGGCTCGACAGCCACAATTTTACCGGTTCTTCATGTAGTTCTTTCCATCTACTGACATTCAGCTTACCCACCTTCACCGACCCTTCATCTGACAGTGATACTTTCCCTCTAGGTGAACCACCTACCAGGAGGAAAGGCCATGTCGCTCGTCAGAACAACTGCCTCGATCCTTCGTGCCGCCGTGCTTCTTTCGCTCCCGATTCTCGTCGCCACCACCGTCGTTGGACAAACAACCATCTCGTACCCCGGTGGCTGGATTGAAAAGCAGGGCCTGTATACACGTGCTCGATACACGGCCTCCCAGATTCAATCGTTCGTGCCTCCGACACGCGGCGCGTTCACATTCCCGGCTCCCTACAACACCAGAGCCATTCGCATTACGGATGCGTCGGATTGCGGCGGCGCAGACTGCGTGAACGCGATCGGCTATTCATATTGGCGCACCACGAACGCACACGAAAGCAGTGGGGACATGTGGATTTTCGTCGGACTCAGCACCGCCAAAGGGGGAACAGGTCCGACGCTCTTCAAATTGAACAAGGCGACGGACACTATTACAAAGGTCGGTCCGTTGTTTCCAGCAGGAAGCCCCTTTCGAACCAATTCAGGAGAGACGTGGTATTTCAGCGCCAGCCGGCCCAATAAGCTCTACATCAACGACGGCCCAAGATTGCTGCGGTACGATGTCGTCTCGCAGGTCTCCGAAGCGGTCTTCGACGTCTCCGGATATTTTGGGAGCGGCCGTTATGCCTGGCAGATGCATTCCAGCAATGACGATTTGGTCCACAGCGGCACCTTGCGCGTCTCTGCCACCAACGAAGATCTGGGCTGTTTCGTCTTTAACGAAACGACTCGACAATTCCGGTTCTTTGCAAAGTTGGGCGCGTACGACGAATGCCAGATCGACAAAAGCGGGCGATACCTCATGATCAAGGAAAATACCGACGGTCAATACGAATACGAGAACGTGTTCATCGATCTACAAACGGGGGCGCAGAGTATTATCTTAGATCAAAACGGTGCCTTGGGACATTCCGATATGGGGTACGGGTATGCCCTAGGCATGGATAATTGGAATTCCATGCCGGACGCGGCCATTACGTTCGCTCTTCCCAGCATCATCAAAGGATCGACGGTGTTTTATAGCAACAGCTGGAGTATGAATCCCGTCAATCATGTCTCGCATTTGAACGCCAAGGCCGGAGTATCGATGAACCAACAGTTCGCCTGCGGCAGTAATGCCGATTATGGGACGGCGCAGAATGAAGTCGTGTGCTTTCGGCTGGATAGCTCCCACGATCAACTCATCGTCGCGCCAGTGATGACAAATATGAATGCTTCCGGCGGAGGAACCGAGTACGCCAAATATCCGAAAGGCAATCTGGACATCAGTGGGAGGTATTTCGTCTGGACCAGTAACATGAGCGGAAACCGACTGGACGCCTTTTTGGTGAAGGTGCCGTCTCAGTTATTGGTCGCATCGAGTGACACGACCCCGCCGGCGGCACCTGTGAACCTTCGGATGATGAGTCCCTAGGGGTCAGCGGACGACCCTATGCGGCGGGGCGCTCTTTTTCCACCGCATCGTCTGGCACCGTGGCAGTATCCCGAACCTCCGTTTTCATGCGTGCTTCCGGTCGCTTGGTTCGATTCCATGTCGGCCTCGCCCTGCCGAACAGGAACTTCAGGGATCCTAGCGCCAAGGCGACATTCAAGATGACAAAATACCGCGCCCCAACGGACGCTTTGCCGAGGATCGGCACCGCGCCCAACCACCCGGCGCACAATGCCGCGCCGTAAAAAATCCCCTGTGAGACGAACAGCCATCGGAAGAAGGGAAATTCCAACAGGAATGCTGTTCCAGCCAACGACACCAGCAACATCCACGGGGCGACTAGCCGCAGGGCTTTGTGCGACCAAAGAGCCAGCGCGACAGTGCCCCACTGGGGCAACAGCAGCCGCCAGGTATGGCGAAGCACATGGGCAATTCCAGCGCCGGACCTCACGCGCCGATGAAACTCGTCCGCGACTCGCTCCGGGATGAGTTGCCAGGCACGAGCGGCCTCATGCTGCACCACGTGGCCTTTGGTGCGAAGCAGGACCAACAACGGCTCTAAGAGGTCGTCCGCAACCGTGTCCGGAGGCAGCGGACAATAGTCGCGTCGGCGGACGGCGTAGATCGTGCCGCTCGCCCCGAGTCCCGCGCCCATCTTGGACTCGAGCTCTTTCAGAAAGACCTCGTACCGCCAATACCATCCGTCCGGGTTCCGGGAACTGCGCGACGACCGCATCTCAAGCTCCCCCACCATGACTGCTGCAGATGGATAGCGCCAAAAGCCGGTGACCAATTGTTGTAATGCATCCTGATAGAACACTGTCGCGGCGTCCGTAAAGACTACGAACTCACCACCGGCCAACCTGACTAGATCGTTCAATACACTGGCCTTTCCACGCCGAGTGGGAAAAGCGGCCAGTTGGACGCCGGCGTCCCGGTAGCTGGCCACGATCTGGCACGTGGCATCCGTAGACCCATCAGAACCGATGAGAATTTCTAGCTGTTCACTCGGATAGTCCTGGTCCAAGAGATTTTGGATCCGGCGCCCAATCACCGCTTCCTCGTTGTAGGCCGAAACCACGACCGTGAGCGACGGCCAAGGTTTCTTCGTAGCGCGTTCCGTCGTCAATGGAGCTTTCCACCGGCTGATCAGCCAAAGCAAGAGCGGATATCCCGCATACGTGTAGACGAGCAAGGCTATTGCGGACAACGTCAGAATGTTCGCCACCGAAACACCTTGTATCCAATGGTCAGGGAAAACGGATACCGAATCGTTCATTCGGTCTTGGCAGATTGCGCACCGGTGCCGCGCTCCTTAGGGAGAAGCTTCGAACAGACAGCCTCCGTTCGGCCGTTGTCGCCCAGGGCGGCGCACAGGGCCTTCGCGTCTATTCCAGGCACTTCGTGGGTGGGAGAGGCCGTCATGTTCGCCGCCAACCGGTAATCTCCGCCGGCTGCGTTGATGAAGGGCACCGCCTCCACCGATTTTGGAAACTCGTTGTCGTCCGAATACCGCTCGGAATAAAAGTCTCCTCCGATCATCATATTATGAGTCACCACCCCCCCGGGAAAGTGCCGTTCAAGAGTCGGCCTACCTACCCCCGTTCCGTCACCTTCCATGCCATACTCGTTGTGCGGTGTGATATTGTATCGATAGACGAACCCTTCATGCGGATCGCCGGAGGCCATGAGGATATGCCCCGTTTGGAACCCCACGTTATGTTCGATGACGACGTGTTTCGTGCCGCGCAGCAACTGGAACAATCTGCCCTTGCCGCCCCAACGGGGTCCGTTGATATCGTCAAAAATATTGTTCTTGATCAGGAAGCGTTGGCCTTGTCCGCTCGGCGGATGAATATCATCGGATCCCATGATGTTCACGCCACTGGGACTATGTCGAACAATATTGTTGGTAAAGGTGACGTCTTCGATCATCGCCCAGGGAGAGCGGCCTCCTTCGTTACGGACCGTAAATGTGATCGCGAATCCATAGCCGGGCCGTTGCCAGTTGTACTCGAAGATATTGCCGTCGGCGATAACCCGACGAGCATTCTTCAGTTCGAAGAGTATTTTGACCTGCCAGTTGCCGCCGTCGTACGCCGGCTCACCCGGCTTCCAGGACAGCGGCTTCGCGACATGGTTACGACGGATTTCGATGTCGGACGGCACGAGATCTCGAATCGAAGGATCTCCGCCTCCAAAAAGAATGTTTTCTCCCGCTCCTTCTAGAAAATTGTTCTCGACCTTGAACGGTCCACTCCCTCCCCATCCGGCCACAGCTTGGGAATCCTGTCCATCCTCCCTGAACCCGGATACATGAGAATCGATGACCGCCATGTGCCGGCCGTTCATCACAACTCCGCGGCGGCCTCCTTTCTTTGGATCGCCATGCACGTAGCAACGGTCGATGATGATGTGATGAGGCAAGTCGTCGACCGACCGATCGGTATTATCTCCGAGCAGCACAAGATCGCGAAGAAAGGTATTTTCTTCAGGCCTGATCTCAACGCCGATGAAACGATAGTGGTGCGCCCGTCGTTCTGCGAAGACGACACTAGACTGATTCGAGACCAGGGCGGCCATTTTCCCCGCTTGCGAGGGCTGGACGCGTGATCCCGACGGTGAAAAATCTTTTCCGACCCCGCTGGAACGGATGGTGATCCACGCCGAGCCATCTTTCTTAGACGGCAACGTGAAAGGGCCCTTGTACAGGCCGCCGGCCGTGAGGACGATCTCATCTCCCGGCTGCGCTTCATCGAGCATAGCCTGTAAGTCGCCGCCGGCCGGAACGGTGAGCGTGCGTCCCGGTGAGGCTTTGACGGTCGTATCGACGTACTCGCGAGGCAGAGCGGGTCGCACGACAGTCGCACTCGGGTTCGCAGTGGCGGCACTTCCGACACACGCTTGTAACGCCAGCATCACAACCATCGATGGAAGCAATTTTGAGGATCGATACGTCATGCCACCTCCATAAGCCGCTCTTCGACGAGACGCGACATTTCGCCGACCCGCGCCTCCCACCCTTCGCTCCGCATCATTTCCACTCGTCCGCGGTCCCGTTCGCCCGTTCGTTCCTTCAGCGCGGCTTCGATTTCCCGCAAAAATCCTTCTTTATTGGTTGCGATATGGACGACGCCTTGGTAGCGCACGACCTCCGGCAGGGGCGTGGACACGACCGGCAGCCCCGCCGCCAGGTATTCGCGCAACTTGAGGGGATTCACTCGCAATGTCAGTTCGTTCATCCGGAACGGGATCAGGCCGACGTCGAAACCGCGGCAATAGCCAGGGAGCGTCGCATAGGATCGTTGCCCGACGAGACGCACGTTCGGCAACCCCTGCACGGCGCGCAAATCGGTCTGCGCCTTTCCGACCAGGGCAAACGACCATTGGGGGCGAGCTCGTGCGAGCGCGCCGATCATGTCCAGATCCACCCAATCCGCCAGCAGTCCGAAAAACCCGATCACCGGCTTCGGGAGGTCGGCAATTTCTGATGCCACGGTCGTGGCGGAGTCCAAGGCTTTGCTAAAATGGGCGACATCGACGCCATGCGGAATAAAATGTGTCCGCGGGTTGATCTCACGCCGCTCGGTGCACAACTTTTCCGCCGAGGTGAAGACGATGTCGGCACGTCGAACGAGCTCCCGTTCCATGCGAACAATGACATCCTTCGGGACGCCGGAAAATTGCGAGTACTCATCGACACAGTGATAGATCACCATTCGTTCCTGCAGGCGGCCGAGCAGCCAGTTGACGTTCGGCAGGAATGTCCAGATGATCGGGCGTCGCAAATGCAACCGGCGACAGAGACTCTGAAGCCGGGCCGCGAGCACCACACGGTTCACCTGGTCTGCCGCCGCAAAACCTGGCAGCGGCAATACGGGCGGATCCATCACATAGATATTCGGCTCTACCTGTCGAACGCCCGAGACGATGCGCCGCAGCTTCGCAATCAATCGCCGCAGATCGCTTGCGGCCGCGGTCGGACGGCGCATGCCGATCGAGTTCACCCACAGCACCCGGTTGCGTGCCGAGAGAATTCGCATGATGTGTTTTTTACTCGTGGGATCGCCTTCCCAATCCTGAGAAATACAAATGATCGATTGTCCTTCTATCATGACGTTCTATCCCTTTCGCTCGACACCGGGTTTATCATCGCGGTTCCGTGACGCGTGGACATGTCACTTGTCCGGCTTGTACTCATGCTGGCACAGGTTCACTCTCGACCCGCTCTTCCAATGGCTGCGGCATCTCGCCTTCGATGGCGATCCGCTGCCACATTTCTAGATTGATCAAGAGCCAGAGACGATCGGCATGAGCCCGTGTGCCGGAGACGTGCTCATGGACCAGTCGACGTACGGTTTCCGGATGAAAGAAACGACGATCCAGTGCCCGTGAGCTTAAGACGTACTCGTCAAGGATCGGCCGGAAAGCCCCGCGCACCCAGTTCCCGAAGGGAACCGGGAAACCCATTTTGGATCTGCTCAAGACCGCAGGCGGCACCACATTGCGTAACGCCTCACGGAGAATGACTTTGGTCTGCCACCTCCTCATCCGTTGATCACCAGGGATTCGCATCACCTGTTCCACCAGCAGATGGTCCAAATACGGCACGCGGCTTTCAAGCGACGCCGCCATGCTCATTTGATCCTGCTTCATGAGCAACTCCACCAGATGCGTGGCGACGTCGGCATAACTCATTCTCTCGAGCAAGGTGCCGCGATGCTCGTGCCAGTAGCGTAGACCGTCCGCATAAAGATCGCGCCCCGTTGAAGCCTGCCGGTCCATCAGCAATGCGTGCTGCATCGACTCTGGAAAGACGGAAAAATTCTCGAAGAACAACCCTCGGGGACCGGGGTCATATGCTAATGCGCTTCGGGAGGCATAGCGTTGTATCGACAATGGAAGACTGGGCAGTGAGTCGATGATCCGTCGTCTGAGAAAGGCCGGAACGCTGCTCCAATAGAACCCGCCGATACGATCGTTCAGAGCGGTCACACGGTAGCGGTAGTCGTATCCTAGGAACAGTTCATCGGCTCCTTCGCCGGTCAGGACCACCTTCACATGTTCTCTGGCAAGCCGGGAAACGAAGTACAGCGGCACGCTCGATGGAAACGCGATGGGCTCGTCCTCGTGCCAAATGAGCGTCGGCAGGGCCTGCAGGAATTGTTCGGGTGACACCAGGACATCATGGTGTTGGGCACGTACGGCCTTGGCGACGAGCCTCGCATACTGAAGTTCGTTGGCCTCCCGCTCCACGAAACCGACCGAAAACGTTTTCAAGCCTTGCGGCATCAACGGCGCCATAAGGGCCGCAAGGCCGCTAGAATCCAGGCCGCCGGAAAGGAAGAGTCCCAATGGGACATCACTCATGAGATGGCTCCGGACAGCCTCTTGGAGTCCGCCTCGCAGTTGTTCGACTTGCTCGGAGAGCGGGAGGTCATGATCCACGCTGTCTTGCGGTGGATGCCAATAACGGCGTATCCGCATGCCCTGTTCCGCCGACCACTCTAAAAGGTGGCCCGGCAAAAGCTTCGTCACCCCTTGATAGAATGTCTCCTCGCCGGCCACGTAACGGTTGGCCAGATATTCCGGTAGGATCGTCTCGTTGAACTTTGCTTTGAACGCGTCGGAGGCCACCAGGCCTTTGATTTCGGAGGCAAACAGCAACTCATGTTCGGTGCGGGCATAATAGAGCGGTTTGATGCCCAGCCGATCGCGGACTAGCAAGAGCCGTCGCTGTCTACGGTCCCAGATGGCGAACGCGAACATACCCTGCAAGCGATCGACACAGCCCGCGCCGTACTCTTCGTAGAGATGGAGAATGGTTTCGGTATCGCTCTTCGTCCGGTACTGGTGACCGGCTCGTTGCATTTCACGGCGCAAAACGGCATGGTTGTAGATCTCGCCATTAAAGACGATCCATACGCTGTCGTCCTCATTCGTCATAGGCTGATGGCCGCCGGCAACATCGATGATCGCCAGCCGCCGGTGGGCAAGGCCCACCGAACCGTCGAGCCACAGCCCTGCCCCATCCGGGCCACGATGCTGCTGTACATCTGCCATGCGCACGAGGCGGGAACGCTCCACTCGTTCCCGTAGATCAAACTTTATGATGCCGGCAATGGCGCACATCGTCAGGCCGCCTCCTTATTCGATGGGGCGGACGCGAGCCGCCGATAGGTGTTGGCCCAAGCTGGCCCAACATGGGACCAATCGTATTCCGCGAGCGACTCATTGGCGCGCTGTGCCATAAGCACAGCTCGCTCAGGTTGCTCGAGCAACAGCGTGGCTGCCTTCGCCATGGCGGACGGATCACCAACCGGCACCAGCGTGCCCGATTCTCCGTCTTCTACCATGTTCGGAATGTCGCCGACCGAGGTACTGATCACCGGCATTCCGGAAGCCATCCCTTCGAGCACAGACAGCGGTTGATTATCCACGAATGAAGAGTTCAGGAGAATCGAATGACGGTCATACAGCTCCGACATCGCTGCCGGATCGACGGGCCCGGCAAATCGCACGTTTCGCAGGGTAAGCGCCTGTGCGAGGTGCTTCAGCTCCGCTTCTTGCGGACCCTGCCCGGCAATCGTCAAGGACGCCGCGGGAAAAACCGTCTGAATCATGGCAAACGCCACCAGCGTGTGTTCTACCCCAAAGTGTGGTTCGAACTTCCGCACAGCTAGAAACTCCGGCAACAGCGGGAGACGCGGTCGATATCGAAATTGGCCCGTGTCGACGACGTTATGAATGACTTCTGCTTGATACCCGTGCCTGGCGAACACGTTTTTCAGAAACATCGATGGCACAACGATTTTGTCGACCATCTTCAACCACGGATGCACAAGAGAACCCCAATTGGCGAGGTGATCGTCGGCTTCGCCACTGTGATAGTTCAACAAAATCGGTTTCCCCCACCGCCGGGCCGCGACGATGGCGGGAAGTGGCGCCAATAAGAATGACCAGTAGGAGGCCGAGGCGACATGAACGACGTCAGCACGACGCAACTTTCGTAGAGTCGGCAGATAGAGTCCTTCGTTTGCCACCGTTCTGACGTACCGGAGGCGTTTGAGCCAGCCGGCTCCGCGCGGAAACGGCGGATTGATCGGCACCATATCGACCGTATACCCGTTCAGCCGCAGACGGTCCGCCAGCATCTTGGCTTGAACGGCTTGTGCACCGAGGCTGTCAAGACTCGGCGCCACCATGGCGATCTTCAGCGAGCGTTGAGTCATGATGGTGTGACGTCTACCGATTCCGACTATGACCAGGTCGCCAACGGTCGATGCAGAGATGAGGACTTGCCGGCGATCAGTGTCGAATGCGCGGCGGGCCGAACGCAGGGGGTGCTGTGCCCGTCCAGAAAGGTGCGGCACCAGAGTTCAAACGACATAAGGGTCCAGATATGGGGATCCAATTGGCGTCCCTGTTCTTGCCGGGCAAACAGTCGTCGGAGAAATGTCTCGTCGAAGATGCCGCGTTTACGACACGTCTCGGACAACAGAATTTCCCGGTACAGCGGACGAAGCGGGCCACGGAACCACCGGTCGAGCGGCACGGCGAAGCCTTGTTTGGGACGGTCGAGAATTTCATCTGGAAGCCACCCGCGTAAGGCCTTGATGAAGATGTGTTTGGTCCTGCCATGGCGCAATTTCCAATCGGCCGGAATACCAGCCGCGAATTCCACAAAGGTATGATCGAGCAAGGGTACGCGCGCCTCCAGAGAGTGCGCCATGCTCATCCGATCGACTTTTGTGAGGATGTCGAGCGGGAGGTAGTGGTCCAGATCCAGCGACTGGAGGGTGGACAGCCAATGCCCCGCTCCGTGTTTCAGACGCTCGAGACGAGATTGTTCGGTTGGGCAACTCGTCAGATACGCCTGAGTCTCTTTCGTCAGCAGGCGGTGCCGGTCGGCTCGCTTGAACATCGTATTGGCGTCAAGATATCGCTCCGCATCCGCGAGGGAGAAATGATGCAGCCAGTTTTTTCCTCGGACACCTTCGGGGATCGCGTCGGAAATCATTCCAAGCGCCTGTCGGGCAGCTATGGGAAGAAATCGTGCCCAGCGTTCCCGTCCCTCGACGAGATATTCGGTATAGCCGGCGAACAATTCATCGCCTCCGTCGCCTGACAGCACCACTTTGACGTGCTGCGCCGCCATTTTCGAAACCATATACGTGGGAATCGCGGACGCGTCGCCGAACGGCTCGTCGAGATCCCAAGCAAGATCCGTGAGAAGCTCCACGACGTTCGGCTCCAAGACCAGTTCCTGATGATCCGTGCCGAGTCGGTCGGCGACCGTTCGAGCAAACGGAAGCTCATTGAATGTCTTGTCATGGAACCCGATGGAAAATGTCTTTACTCTCCCTGAGCCGACAGCTGACATCGCCGCGACAACCGCGCTGGAATCGATACCGCCGCTCAGAAACGCGCCCACCGGTACGTCGCTCACCATATGCAGCCTGACCGCTTCCATAAGACGCTGCCGCAATTCCTCTGCCACGTCTTCTTCCGTTCGTCCCGTCTGCGGATGAAAGCGCAGATTCCAATAGCGCTCGACGCGCGGTTCCCCCGACGCGGTGAGAGTGAGGTAATGGCCGGGCTCCAACTTCTTCACGGCCGCCACGATGCTGTCTTGCTCGGGCGTCGTCTTGTAGGCCAGCAGATGATCGAGCGCGCTCACGTTCACAGCCCGGTCAACCTCAGGAATTTGTAAGATCGCTTTCAATTCGGACGCGAAGAGCAGCCGCCCTTGAACCATCCCGTAATACAACGGCTTGATGCCCAGCCTGTCGCGGGCAATCAGCAGCCGGCGGCGGCGTTCATCCCAGAGCGCAAAGGCAAACATCCCCCGGAGACGGTCAATGCATTGATCTCCGTATTCTTCGTACAAATGCACGATGACTTCGGTGTCAGTGGAAGTCGCAAAACGATGGCCGCGTTTCCTCAGTTCGGCACGCACCTCTTGAAAGTTATAGATTTCTCCGTTCAACACGACCCAAATCGAGCCGTCTTCGTTGGACACGGGCTGGTGGCCCGTCTGCAAATCGATGATGCTCAGACGGCGCATCGCCAAACCAATCCCCCGGTGGAGATACATCCCTTCGTCATCCGGTCCACGCGCGATCATGGCCGCGCACATGGCCCGCAATTCTTCCTCAAGAACGGCCCGACCGTTCACGCTCACGATGCCGGCAATACCGCACATACTCAATCGTCCTCCTTCAAACTATCGGTCACTCACGCAGCTCTGGCCCTCACGACATCGCCGGTCGCTGGCTTACCCGCGTTCAATTTGCGCGATGTGCGAATAAGCCTTCCCATGAAAATCAGCAGTACATTCAGATCAAAAGCGAGTGCCAATTTGAACGAATAACCGATGTTGTTCAGGTTTTCGATCGCAAAGGTCTTGGTGAACTTGTCAAACCCGCCACGTTGCAGCTCTTCAAATGTTCCGTTCACACCCAGGGTATCGAACCCATAAGGAAACTTGAAAATGAACGCCAACGATTCAGAATGCAATGCGATGTCCGGCGCCGCAGTCGAAACGGCAAGACGGCGCCGTGCCAGGTCCACACGGACGACTTCTCCCGTATCCACAAGTTTCATGGTGGTAGGTCTGAATGCGATGCGCAGGTATCGGCATACCCGAATCAGCCACCACGAATTCTTCTTTTGCAGCCGCTCGCAATAGGTTCTGAACAGTTTAGACAATTGATCGATTGAATAAGAGTCCTCATAGGAAATATAGGATTTGTTGGACGTGAGGGCATTCTCCCAAAACGACAATGAAGACTCTTGCTGTTTGGGGCAGTCGTTGTCCAAATCGAGGGATTCCATCGGCTTAAGAAACACACACCGAAAATCAGCGTTCGCCGCACGACAATAGTCTCTGACACGCCCCGGGGTGTTCACGGCATCATTCAGATAGCTGTTCAAGACGTTGGCGAAGTACATGAAACTTGCGAACGGAATCACGGTTTTGGCTTGTAACGTTTGACCTTGCCTGACCAGGCTCGCCAATTTGTCCTCTGCCGCTGAGCGTCGCCACTGCACATGGTCACGCCCGCCTTTCCATGCCGCATAACTGAACTGCGTCAGCAACACATCGCAACTGCCATATTGCTTCTTGAACGCTGTAATGCGTTTTTGGGAATGCATTGCGCAATCGTTTAAATTGAAAATGTCAATCCCGGCCACATTGACGAGAAGCGAGGAGTCGTAAAATTCGTCTTTCACGATGCGAACAGTGAACTTGTCTTCCAAAGCGAACGGCTCGCCGGACGGAAGTTCCATACTTTGAAAGCCGGCCTTTTTGAGAAAGCCGATCACTCGCTTATCTTTCGTGTGCTGAAACATGACGACGATCTTGTTGTCAATGATCAGACTCTTGAACTTCCTAAAAAAGCCGATCGAAAAATGGTCAGGATGCTCATGAGAAATCCATATGAATTTGGTGTTATTCAGGACATATTCGATGTCGTGCTCTTTGTTTTCATACAGCAAGCGCCATCCTCGGTGAAAAGCCTCGCCCTCGTACCAGGGATCCGTCAATATGGATTGTTTTTCGCCTTTGATCAGAACGGAAGCATGATTGACTAGCGTAAGCGTATTCGTGACCATGGTCCTCCCCACCATCGAACCACTGACCGGCGCTGACCGGCTTCTGCCGATACACACCTGTCGCGGGATTGTTATGTCAGACGACCCGTTCCTTATTGCGTAACGAGAGGCTGGACGGCGAGAGCCTTGAGCGTCAGGTGTGCGGCGAACCAGCAGCCGCCTAGTCTTCGTGGGCTCTCAGCCCAAGATTGATGCCGCTTCGGAGGAACCGGTAGGCGGCATGCCGTTGTAGCCGCGGTAAGACCGAGAACTTCAGTCGATGCAATAATCGCAAGGGCTGGCGATTTGGCAACATGAACAACCAGGAATGCGGCCTCGTATGGGAGGTCCATTCGAGCTTCCAGGGTTCGGAATTGCCGAGAAAGTCGACTTCCTCCAAGCCGCGTTTCCAGGCGTCCCGCAACATCAGTTCACAGAGCAGCAGAGCGGGCCCGAACGAGGCAAAGGCCGGATCGTAGCCTGACTTGAGGATATTCAGCTTGTTCTGAAAGACTAAGGCGAATTGCACGGCGATGCGTTTCCCATTGACCACTAAAAAATGCACTTGCAACCACCCTTCCTCCGAGGCGCGCGCGAACAGCGTACGATAGAACGCATGGCGATCGGTGCGACTCATGATCGCCGTGCCGGCTTTGCCCTTCCAAGCCGCCGCCTCCAACAGGAAGGCTTCGTCCAATGCGCGGTTCAGCTGTTCGCCACCCGTCACGATCTCGTGTTGGACGTCTCCGAGCCGATGCAAGCCTTTACCCCGGCTTCGTACGTTGTAGAGATGTTTCTTGGATAAGGTCTTCGTATACGCTTCCCATGGTCGATCGATCGGGATGAACGGACCGTCGGAGGAATGCCATCGGCCGAGGAGGAATTGCTCTTCGAATGCACACAAGCGCAAATGCTCCACCCCGTGGGCGTCGTTTGGAATTTGCCGCAGTTCCAACACATCCCATGTGGCGGCTTCCGCGGCCAGAAAGTTCCAAATGGCTTTTGAGGCTTCTTTCGCCCGTCGGGTCAGGATGATGTCGAACCGCTCGGTATAGACATTAGCAATGCCACGGAGACGCCGGATCGGCCAACCGAAGAGATGGCCATGGTCGACCATCAGCGGGGCAATCGCAATCGGATCGGATCCTTCCATCACCACCAGGATGTGCAGTTCGCCCTCCGGCTTGAAACATTCCCACCACGTTCTGACCCATTCATGCCGGATAAAGGGATGATCGATGCCGGCCTCGGTGACGAGCCGATTCCAGACTGATTTCAAATCGACGAAGGATTCATAATCCCGAACTAGTTCGACCGATAAATCTCGCACCGGCACCTCCTCCGGCGGGTCGCTCCCGTTTCGTCGTGGCTGCACCGCTTCCGGCTGTTCAACTGGATATATTTCCGCCATCCGCATGTCAGTCCCCTCCTCGTTGCTTCGGGTACGACTCGAAGATCCTGACATCGAACGAGTCACCCTTGGTGAAACTGGATCCATACGCGTGTCAACATGGTTGGTATTCCGGCTTGGGCAAGGACGCCGAACAAAGGGCGATGCCAAGATCTCTCACCTGTCGTGCCATGTATTCGATGTGGTGCCGACTGAGGTCCTGATGAATCGGCAGCTCCAGCACATGCCGCCGAAGAAAACGTGAATCCTCTGCTTCATGCGATCTGACAGAGACATCACCCTCATTCCAGAGCGGCGTTGCCATCACACCACGATCCCAGAGGACCCGCGCCGCATTCTCCTTGTCTGCCACGAGCAACGGAAAGAACAACGGACAGACTCCCGGCGCCAGGTCCACTCGGACGGCTTCGTCGGCGAACTCTTTGCTCAGTACATGAAAATGTTCGCGTCGCCGTTTCTTGATCGCATCGTAGTCCAGCCGAGTCAGCAACCATCGCGAAAAACGCGCCATCCCGATATCCACGTTGGCGATATCGAAACCCGTATCCCCCACCGGCACCCGTTCGACGCGCAACCGGGTCAGCAAGCGGCCGGCAGCTTGTTTCCAGTCCATTAACTGCCGTCCCATTTGCGGCCGGCGGCTGCGGAACCGCTCCACACCCAATTCCGCGATGCGCCCGGCGGTAAAGATTCGGCCGATTGCTCTTAAGGGCAACCGTGTCAACCGGTCGAACGGTCTTCGGTTTTGGACCAGGACAGCTCCATCGGGAAGCGGGAGCGTCTTGTACAGACAAAAGATCGCATAATCGCCGGACGTTCCGACCGGTCGCCCTCCGGCCCAGGTGAGCAGAGACATCGCGCAATCTTCCACCAGGATCAACCCGTACTTATCGCACAGCGCTCGCAGGTCTTCGATCGGCTGCGGCCAACCGGCATAATGAATGACAAATAACACGTGAGCACGGGCGCGCTGACAGGACCTGCGTAACACATCCAGATCGATCTCGAACCGCCTCGTCACGGGATACCACACCACCTGTGCTCCGGACGCCCGAATCGCCCGCACTTCGTTGCCCATGTGGTAATCAGGCACGAGCACGACCGCACGGCCGCTCTTCACCAGTTCCTTGAAGAGATAGTAAATGGCACTCCGGGCCGTGTGGAAATGGGTGGTGTTCTCTGCTTGGAGAGGAAACGGAAGAGGATGGCGGTCCGACATGCCGTGCAACTCCTTCCATCCGAGGCCGGGCCATGCGGGCAGATACATTGCTCTACAGCCTCCCTCCATCAATTCTTCGCAAGCTTTTGCACTTCGAGCAGAATGTCTGCATCGTGAGAGGACGTCCCACTGACCGGCACGACTTTCACGCGGGAGAGTCCCGCCATTTGACGGAAGTCCGTAATCGCCATTTCGCGAAAGCCGGCCTTTTGGACCGCCCGCCGCATTGACCCGTTCGTTTCTTCCACTTTGATGGTAATCGTCCGTATCCCTTCATCCTTCAGACTTTGCGCGATCAAGGACCAGGCGGCCGGCGCGATGCCACGCCCGCGATATCCGGGATCTGTCACCACTCCTTCAAGACAGACCGTCTTTGGGGGAAGCTCCTTCCAGCCACCTTGTACTGCGACTGTCGGCATGCGTTTCCGGAAAACCCAGCAGCAGAATACTGCCCGCTGATTGTCCCGCACGATCCAAAGATCTCCGCCTTCTCCGAGGTACGCTTCTGCTGCGCTCCATCCATATAGATTGGACTGGGACAGGAGGTCGAGATGTTCACGACGGGAGCGGCGCAACTTCAATCCGTCCGGCAAAGGGCGCACGCCTTGAACCTCCACCGGTGAGGCCACATACCAGATATGACGCTCGTGTTGATACAAGGTCGTGACCGCATATTGCTTCGCATTTCGTGCCGCGAGCGTAAGGCACCCTCGGACCCCGTGGCGCGAGAGCGCCCGCCTGGTGGCCTTGATGCCCGGCATGACGCTGACCTTCAGATGGTACAAAACCCGGGATTTCAGATGGTCGGGAAAAATAAACAGCCAGAAATGCCGGTGGAGGCCGGTTGCCCAATCCAGTTTCCATCGTTCGGCATCGCCGAGAAAGTCTACTTCGTCCAATTTCAATCGCCAGGCTTCTTCGAGAATCTTCATGGACAACACATGCCCCGGAGCATAAGACGCATATTGCGGATCGTATCCGGCTTTCAGCATGTAGAGTCGGTTCTGAAAGAGCAGCGCGATCCGCACCGCAATGCGTGTGCCGGCCACCTTCAAGAAATACAGTCGAAGCCAACCGTTGCGCACTGCGATCCGGATAATATCCCGGTAAAAGAAGATGCTGTCCTGCCGACTCTCGATGGCCGTCCCTTCCGCACCTTTCCATGCCGAGGATTCCAATCGCAGCGCGTCTTCGAAATCGCGATCCATGCAATCGTCTGACAGGATCACTTCGAGTTCCAGCACACCATGCTGTTCCAGATTCGTGATGCGCCTTCTCATATCGTGCCGGTGGGATTTTTTCCGGCCTTTCCAGTACGTATCCCACGTCTCACGTACCGCCACGTATGGTGACTCGGCAGACGGCCAACGACTGACCGCACAGCGCGTGCGCTCACCCAATGGGGGAAACATGTCGAGCGTAGCGCTTCGAGCCGGTAACTGCCGAAGTTCAAGCACATCCCACTCGTGCGCATGATCAGCGAGATAGGCCCAGATGGCCGCGCAGCACTCTTCCTTCCGGACCGAAAGAATGAGGTCGAACCGCTCCGTGTACACGCTGGCGATCGCTCGCAATCGTTGTACCGGAAGTCCGTACATTCTGACGTGGTCGCGCATGAGCGGAACCATCGCTAACGGGCGGCCACTGTCATGCACAACGATGATATGGAGGGTTGCTCCATGGCTGAAGCAGTCCCAGTCGGCACGAATCCACTCGTGCCGGAGAAATGGAAAATCGATTCCGGCCTCCTCCACGAGTCGATTCCACTCAGGCTCAAGCTCCAGAAAGACGCGGTAATCGGTCACCACCTCGATTCGCAGTGGACCGGTCGACGGTTGTCGCACATCTACTTGCTCCATGGTCGAAAGGACAGCGTTAGGCTGCATGTCGGACTCCACCAGGGCGCTCACTCGGGCGTCCCTGCATCATCTCCGAATAAAGGGCTGACCACTGAGACCCCACGCGGTTCCAGGAATATCGATCGAGCCGCCCGACGGCGCGGGAAGCCATTGCGCGCGCGCCGTCCGGGTCCATAAGCAAGGACACCACGGCTGCCGCCATGGCGGCAGGATCCTTCTGGGGCACAATGGTTCCGCTGATTCCGTGCTCTATCATATTGACGATGTCACCGGTCTCAGTGCTCACGATGGGCATGCCCGACGCCATGGCTTCCAAGATTGACAACGGCTGATTGTCGATCAGAGAGGAGTTGATCAGGATGTCAGACCGATCGTGCAAAGCTGGCATGTCCGAGGGAGCGACGGCCCCAAGGAACCGCACCCCTGTAAGATCTAGCGACCGAGCCAGGGCGCGAAGTTCTCTTTCGCGGCTTCCAGCACCGGCGATGTCGAGCGTCGCATCCGGATTCGTGCGCTGGATAAGCTTGAATGCCTGCAACGTCTGGTCGACTCCGTAATACCATTCGAAATTGCGGGTGGAGAGCAAGCGCGGACGAAGGGGATCGCGCACGCGGTATGCAAACCGGCTCGTATCGACGGTATTATGGATCACCCGGGTGCGATAGCCATGGGACGCGAATACCTGACGCAGGTAGTCTGACGGCACGACGATTTCATCCGCCAGCGACAGCCATGGATGGACCAGCACACCCCACCGGGCGAGATGGTCGGCCGCCTCTCCGCTGTGATAATTCAGAATGACCGGTTTGCCAAGGAGTCGTCCCATGATCATGGCTGGAAGCGGAGCGATCAGGAAGGACCAGTAGGAAGCCGAGGACACATGGACGATGTTGCTCTCGCGCAGTCTCAACAGGCTGGGAAGATAGAGACTTTGATTGAGGACGGTGCGCAGATATGGCACACGTCTCACCCAGCCCGCGCCGGCCGGAAACTCCGGATCGATCGGCAGTAATCGTACCCGATAGCCTTCTCGTCGGAGATGTTCAGTCAAGCCCGCTGCATGCAACGCTTGACCACCGCCGGACTTCGTCACATGAGGAGCGACAACAGTGATGTATGGCAAGGGCTGCCCCCGGTTATCTCATGAACAGCAAGCGCATCGGGCGCGACACTGGCTGAATCCACCGCTGCACACTCTCTTGTTCACTTTTTCGAATGACCCCACACATCACGGCAAGAGTGACATAGGCCGTTCCGTAGGTCAGCGCCGTAAGCGCCAAACGGACCACAACAGGAGCGGACACATGTGCGGTGATCCACCAGGCGGGAAGCAACGCAGCCACCGCAACCAAGCCGATCTCAAGAAGACTGCGCCATGGCAAGACATTGCCGAGATTCAGAGGCCCGCGCACCATCATACGTGCGAGTCCAATAGCTTTCCCCGTTACCAATGCGAGAACAGTGATGATGACTGGTCCGACCAAACCCAATCCCGAGACGAACCAATAAATTGTCCCTGCGACGAGGAGGAATTTGACGATGTTAATGAAGAGTAAGAAGGGCGTCTGCGCATAGACCCTGAGCAATCCGTCCATGGGAACGGCCGCCAGCAGGATGACGACGGCCCAGATTCTAAAAATCGGAACGCTGGCCGCATAGGCGTCCGTAAACAGAAAGGTGATGAGGTCGTGAGCGGTGAGGATAAGGACCGCCACGAATGGGGACAATATCAGGAACAGCTTTCGAACGGTATCGTGCCACATGGGAACGACAGCAGCCTCACGACCTTCCCGGATAGCCTGCACCATGCCGACCATCATCACGTGGATCACCGACATGCTCACCACCTCGGCCAGTGGGATTTGGAGACAGCCGACAGAATAGATGGCGAAAGTCACTGCATCGAACCACGACGACACAACGAACAGATGCACCGACTCCTGTCCGGTTTGGAACAAGACATACAACGCAAACGGCAGGCTGTAGGAAATTTGCCGGAGCAAAAGCGATCGGTCAGGACGCAGGCCGGCCCCGAACTGCTTGTGGCAATACCAGAGAGTACCGCTCAGTCGGATGATTGCGAATACGATGGCACCGTAGAGCACGCTGGCGACCGTCTGAAACACCAACGCCGGCATCACGATCAATACCGCGCGAGCCAGATCGGATAACCCATAGGACGCCGATGCATAGGAATATTGGTGGCACGCCGTCATGACGATTTCCAATACATACGACGCGACCATCAAGAGGAAAAACGTGGCCAGTAATGGCATCAGCGGTGCAAGCGCGGGATTGTTCATAGAATGGGCGATCAGGTCTCCACCCAGATACAACACTCCTGCGGTCAAAAGACCGATGCCGCCGAGAACCAGCATCGAGTTACATACATAACGGCCCGCCTCCTCTGAGGAGCCTGGAATGAAATAGAAGAGACTTTCTGACATTCCGACTTGCGCCAGGATGAGGATCGTTCCATAGAGCAAGAACACTTGTTTGTAGGTGCCGAACTGTTCCTGGTCGAAAAGACGCACAAGGATGATTGGGAGAAGAAAAAGGACGGCACAGCCCATCGTCCGGCCTGCCATGAGGGTCAACGCGGACTTAAGCATGCTGGCTCCGCCGAGCTTCGGACGGCCGACAGGTTCCTGCCGAGACCGCAGCGAACGCGCCATGATGATGCTCGCAAGGAGCCCACAGGTCATAAAGACGATACGCCTGACACTGCATGAGCGAAGGAGAGAACCTTCCCCCTGTATCCACGCACGATCGCTCCCATAATAATGTTCGCGGTATCGTCAGATTGGGGTGCCTCGGATCACGACGCAGACACGTGCCGTAGCCATAGCAATATCCTGCTTGAGCGACGGCCGAGACGACGGCGGCATTGAAGCGCCCGTCAGGATAAGCGAAGTGCTTGATCGGCCGCCTAAGCCGCTCTTTCAGAGTGGCCATTGATCCCGTCGTTTGGTCGATCGCGCGCTCGACGCTCTCTTCAGTCAGCAGCACATGCGTTTGCGTGTGGGATCCGATGGTGAAGCCGCAGGTGTCCATCGCTCGCACCATCTCCCAATCCATCATCTGCAAGTCGGGATAGTCCCTGTCCTGTATGTGCGATACAGTTTCCAATGCCTCGACGACCCGACGAAGTCCACTTTGCGTGTGGGTGTTCAGCAGCCAGCGCATCGTCCGGAAGGCATCGAGACGGCGGCCGCCGATGGGATTGCCAAGGGAGATGTTCTTCGTTTGCAGGAGCTGCCGGAATCGCCGCTCGGAATACCCGAGGAGGGGAAGGACTTTTTCCAACAGCAAATACACCTTATCGTACAACTGCAGGTCCGAACGGCCCGTCAACTCTGTTACGATGAAGGCACCGGCGGGAATGCCCATTCGCTTCAGCAACGGCAAGGCATGGTGATAGACCCCGACATAGCCGTCATCGAAGGTCACAGCGGCTGATGGACGATCGAACGGCTCTCCTCGCTCCAGTTGAGTGCCGAGATCGTCGAGTGTCATGAAGCGATACCGTCGACCGATCCATTCGAGCTGACGTTCCAGCATCTCGAGGCTGATCAGATTGGGAGCGATGGCCCGCCCCACGTGCGCACGGACATCTTCCACGACAGAGTGGTATCCAACCACCAGCGGCAACCTCATCGTGCCCGTCCATGCGCTGAGAGCGCGATCGGCGCCCGTCCATCCCAGCACGGCGGCAACACCCGTCTTGGCGATTGCTCTCAACACTAGGAGGCCCGCAACATTTCTCCGCGCCTCCAGGCGGCAAGATGCTCCAGCACCGCCGGTGGCAGATAACGCCGGGCGGTGGACTTTGCCAGCTCATCGAGCTTGACAGCCCCGCGGCAGAGTTCCCCTCCCGGACCGGGGGGATAGAGGTGCAGTCGCTCAAGTTCGGCCGTCTCCTTCGCCCACAGAAACTTGTACGTTTCCTTGCCGTGAAGGAGGTCATAGTCCTCCGCACCCTCGTTGAGCGCTTGCTTGATGGCCAGCCCCATGGTGATCAGTCCGACGCTGTGCTGTCGATACATGGGTTCGAATCCTGACTGGTAGAAATAGAACCGGCGACCGTACAGCAACCCATACAGGGCCCCCACGGCAGAGCCATTCAGCCGGAGAATGAAGAGCCGAAGCCAGCCGCGCTCCAATGCCAAGCGGGTGAAGGTGTCATGAAAGGCACGCATCGCCGGCGACTGCCACGTTTCGGACCCTCCGCGCTCCTCCCATCGAAGATTGTGCAGTTCGATCAAGGTCTCAAGCGCTTCACGACGCTGCTCTTCTTTTTCCACCACATCGAAGACGACCATGCCCTCTTTCTGAAAATTCTTCAGTCTGCGATTGAAATTGTACCGGTGCTGCGATCCCAAGCTGGCGAGATACGTCTCCCAGGTATGTCCCTTCAATGGAATATGCGGACACACATCGATCTCACCGCGCTGCACCCGCCATCCGGCCTGTTCCAATTCATTGACGAGTCCGGCGGCCAGAGCGCCCTGCTGTTTCACGTGACTGAGCGTCATCACCAGCCGACGGCTTTGAAAGTATTCGGCCAGGCTGCGGGACACTTGTTGTTCATGTCCTCGTCGGATGACCACGTCGAGATAATCGGATCCCACAAGTCCCGTTCCCAGGAACTGGAGCGATGGATAGGGCACGAGGCCGCCGAACCGCTTAGTCTCCATAAAATACGGAGCAAGACCCAACAGACGATCCTGACGCCGTACCGTCGCCACGGCCAATCTCCGTCCGTGAGAGAAGTGCGTCCACCACGTTTCAAGCCATTCCCGTGTCAGAAATACGCAATCCGCATCGCTGTCGCTGAGCAATTCCGTCCATTCATCCGCCAGGTGACGCAAGCGACTGGGATCTTCAATGACCGTGACGAGCAGATTATCGGTCGATCGAAACGACAGGGCCTCAGCTTCCTCGGGAGGCTGCAAACATGTATAGTCCATGATGTCGATGTCTTTACGGACGACGGTGGCCGGAGCGCCGGCGACCACCGTTCTCGGAGGCACATCTTCCAGCACGACAGCGTGGGCCCCGACGACCGATTCCGCACCGATCGAAATGGGCCCCAGCAAGATGGCTCCGGCTCCGATCACACAACGGTCTTCGATGACGGGCACGCCCCATCGGCGCGAGCGTCCGCCGATCGACACCTGATGGCCAATCGTCACGAACCTGCCGATCTTGCAGCGTTCATGCAAGACCGTTCCCAGACCACCGTACGCAAATTCAGATCCTTCGCCGATCTCTACGGTCATCGGAATGACCGCGTGGTGAAGTAGATAGATCAGCCGATAGATCAGAGTCGGAACGAGCGGGATCCGCCGCTGATAGCACCAATGTCCAAACCGATACAGTGAGAGTGCGTTCATGGCCGTCTCGGTTCCTTGAACCGCCCCTTTTGTCGTGCCCCAAGCAATAGGTCCTCATATAACCGCTCGGTGGAGGCCACGGCTTGTTCGAGCGAATACCTTCCGAACACGCGACGCCTGGCGGTTTCCCCCAGCTGCTTCGCCATGGTCTTGTCTTGCAGCAGTCTGGAGATTGCGGCAGCCAATGCCTCCGGGTCCCCGGGTGAAACCAGAAGGCCGCTCACTCCATCTTCGACAATCTCCGGCGTGCCTCCCACCTGTGTCGCCACCACCGGCACACCCGCGGCCATGGATTCCAAGATCGAATTGGACATTCCTTCCAACCCGATCGACGGTGAGACCGAGACGGATAATGCCGCCAAAAGATCCGGGACATCCGTGCGGAAGCCGGTAAACACAACGCGATCTTCCAGACCGAGCTGTCCCGCCAGCTGTTTCAGCTCAACTATGTACTCAGGGACGATGCTATTGTCGCCCACGATCATGAACCGGACATGGGGATCTTTCGACGCAATCAACGCGGCGGCCCGGAGAAACACTTCCTGCCCTTTGATCCGCATCAGTCTGGCCAAGACGCCGACGACCGGCACGCCAGGAGGAATGTTCCATTCCCGACGCACCGCCTCGCCGTTGCCCGGCAAACGGAACCGTTCGCAGTCGATGCCGTTGGGGATCACGCTCAGACGCGCGGCATCGTATCCGCGCTGTACCAGATCTCGTTTGATGGCCTCCGCGTTCACCACGATATGATCGGCCAGGCGGAGACATTGCTTTTGCACTTTATGCTGCCAGAACGTCCAGATGTCACCGATGTCCCGGATCGATCCGATGATAACGGGGACGCCGGCGAGCCGCGCAGCCGGAATGGCAAACACGTTTGGGTAGAAGCCGTAGGCATGCAGAATCTGGGTCCGTTCCCGCCGCAGGCTCTTTCCGAACGCGATCTGTTGCTTCATCGTCGCGACGCCATAGAGCCGGCGTATTTTGTATTCGTCAACCGACCACGCGTGCGCCTCGCATTCCGCAAGGAGCTCGCCGCTCTTATTGAAGGTGGCGAAACATACATCGAAGCGCGATCGTTCCAAGCCCTTCCCGATGTTGACCACCTGACGCTCGATGCCCCCGATGGCAAAGATGGTGGTAAACTTCATCACTCGTACGCGGTCTGCTGACCCTACGCTCAGCCCGGATACGTTCAAGACTGCGGATTGGGCTGTTCGAGACATTCGCTCCTCATGGAATCCAGGACAGCACGCGCGGCGAGTGCCAGAGCCGCCAGATAAAAAAAGTACGGGTTGTAACCCACCGGGTAGAACATCGCCGACACAGCGAAGGCAAGCAGGCTGATATGAATGCCTTCGGCGAGATAGGCCAGTTCTTTGGTCTCGACCGTCTGGACGGCCTGTCGGTGGACATCGGCCGCGGTCTTCACGCTTGTCCACAGTAACCACACAAACAACAGCAAGCCCGGCACCCCGAGATCCATGGTGTACTCGAGGAAGACATTGTGGACGGGTCGCCATTCCCCTCCTCGCGCCTCGTTCATGGCGACCACGTTCATGCCGACCCCCGCTCCCACAATCGGTGACGACAACGCATACCGGACGGCGATCATCATGTCCGTCCACCGCTCACCGGCCGAGCCAGTCGCATCCTGTTCCGTATGAATGATGGTGCTCATGCGAGTGAAGTAGCTGGAGGGTAGCAACGGCACTGTCAGCAAAGCGAAAATCAAGATCGCATTGACCCATACCCTTCCGGCACGGCGTCGGAGTTTCCAGGCATACGTCAGGAGGATGAATCCCAGCGTGAGGAAGCCTGCACGCGAAAAGGTCGAGATGACGGTCAACCCTTCTGCGACGAGCATGCCGAACAATGCCAGACGAACCCACGGGCGACGGTTGCTCAACAACAGCGCGATGGTGAGCGGGACGATGATGTTCACCATCAACGCGAGGTCGTTTGGATTTTTGGTCAATGCCCCCTCATTGCCGACGACACGCTCCTGTTCGACGACATACCCTGTGAGATAATTATTGAGTGCGAATATTCCCAGCCCGATCGCCATGATGCTCAAACACCACGTCGTCTGTCGCAGGCGGACGAGCGTGGCCGCCGAATGACTCAATAACCAGGAGATGGCAAAGACTTTCAAAAAGTATCCGACCAAGAAATTCACACTGCCACCGGGCCAAATAGAAAAGGGAATGGTCACGGTCGACCATGCGAGCAACGCACCGGCCAGCCAGACTTCTCGCCCCTGGATAAAGAGCGGCGCACGAAAAACGGTCCGGTCGAGGACATAGGCGCTGATACCAATGACGGCGGGTATCATCGCGGGCCGGAGCGATTCCAACGCGGGAAAATAGGCTTGCGGAGAAAACAGCAAGATCGCAATGAAGACCATCGCGGCCCAAAAGGGAACCGCCGTTTGCGGTGGCTCCCAGGACGCGGCCGGCAGCGCCTTCTCGGACCGCCACTCGGGGGCAACCGGTTCAGCTTTCCACCATTCGATCTGTGCGTGGTTCATGGCGTCGTCGTACTAGGAGCCGATGGCGGACGTTGTCTGGCACCCGATAGACGATGGGGAACTCTTTGTCGGCGCGGCTCGACGAGCCTCGAGCCTGTCGACGATGCGCTCAGATGCCATGCCGTCCCAGAGAGGGGGCCGATCGTTGGCTCTGCATGGCTCAGTCAACGCCTGATGCGCCGCCGACACGATGGCCTCAGGGTCTGTGCCAATCAGCCGGTTGGTGCCATGCGTCAACGTCACTGGCCGTTCTGTATTGTTCCGCAATGTGAGACAGGGAACGCCCAATACTGTGGTCTCCTCTTGAATGCCTCCTGAATCCGTCAAGACCAGGCGGGCCCGGCTCATCACTGCAAGACAATCGAGATAGCCCAACGGCTCGAGCGCCAGCAAGCGATGACGGCCGTTTCCATCCTTATGGCCATGCCAATACACATGAGGATTCCCCCGCAACGCCTGCTTCGTCCGCGGATGAACCGGCCACAAGAGTGGGAGTTGGCGGGACACCGTCTCGAGCGCGTCCACGATCCGTGTCAGCGTTTCTGGATTGTCCACGTTTGATGGACGATGCAGCGTCACTAATGCATAGGGTTGTCCTGACTCCAGTCCGAAACGCTGTACCACAGGCACCTGCTCCCAGCGAGGCCGGCAGGCTTCCAGCGCATCGATCATGACATTGCCCACCAGGTGGATACGCTCGGCGGGAATCCCCTCACGCCGCAGATTGTCCACCCCGCTGATTTCGGTCACGAACAACTGGTCCGCAATCGCGTCTGTCAGGACGCGATTGACTTCTTCAGGCATCGTGCGGTCGAAGCTGCGAAGCCCCGCCTCGACGTGATCCACGGGAATGCCGAGTTTGACGGCCACAAGTGCTGCGGCGATCGTGCTATTGACGTCGCCCACGACCATAAGCCGGTCCGGATGCTCGGTTGCCAACACAGGCTCCAGACGCTTCATCACTTCTGCGGTTTGGACGGCGTGCGATCCCGATCCCACCTCCAGGTTGTAGGCAGGCGCTTCGATCCCGAGATCTGCGAAAAACTGATCAGACAGCTGTGCATCGTAGTGCTGGCCGGTGTGCACCAGCACCGGTGTGAAGTTCGGGCGCCGACCCATCGCCCGCAAAAGCGGACTGATCTTCACAAAATTTGGCCGCGCCCCGGCGATGACGACGACCTTCATGCCGCTTCCTTGGTATATCCCGGAACGCCCTGGTCACCCGAGCGAGAGACAGCCCCCGTCTCCGAGGGGCGGACCTTATGCTGGCCCAAAAGGACGACTTTGACCGTGCGGAGCAGAATGCTCAGATCGAGCCAGAGAGAGGAACGCTTGATGTAATACAAGTCGTAGCACATCTTTTCCGTCTCTTCCTCAAGACTGTTGGCGTATCCGTAACGCACCTGAGCCCACCCCGTAATGCCGGGTCTCACCATCGAACGGAATGCATAAAAAGGAATACGATTCATGAAGAGGCTGTAGTTGGAAGCCGGATGCGGGCGTGGGCCGATGAGATTCATGTGCCCCAGCAGCACGTTGATGAGCTGCGGCAGTTCGTCCAGCCGGTATTTCCGCAGCCAGCGTCCGACGGCGGTAATGCGGTCCCCGTTGTCGCGGACCCATTCGGATAAACGCTGGTCGACAGGACGCATGGTACGGAACTTCACCAGGGAAAACTTCTGGCCGTTCTTGCCGATCCGGTCCTGTACGAAGAACACCGGTCCGGCGGAATCCCATTTGATGAGAAGCGCGATGGCCGCAAAAAGCGGAGCACCAAGAAGCAGGCCGACGGCCGCGACAAAGACGCTGATCAAACGAAGCCACAACGAATGGAGCGAGCCGCTGCCTAGCCCCGGAGCGAAAATGAGGTGAGTGGGTTGAAGTTGATCCAGCGCCAGCTTGCCCGTCAATCGTTCGTACAGATCGACCCCGTCCTCAATCTCAATCCCTTGTCGCTTCGCGTCGAGCAGCGCGTCAATGGGCAAGCGGCCGCGACGCTCACTCAAGGCGACGACGATCCGGTGAGTCTTCGGAATCGTCCTGAGCCCACGGTCGAGGGATCCGACGAAGGGCACCCCGTCTTTGAAGACCCTGCCCGGCTCGCCGGGTTCCATGAGGTCCAAAATTCGGTAGCGCCGCTGCTTTCGCATCTCAGCAGCCACGGCGTTTGCTAGGTTGCTCTGTCCGAGGACGAGGATATTTTCTACAAAAGGTTTTATGCGCATGGTATGCAACTTTCGTTGGGAGAGGTGATGCCGCCTGTTAGTGCCGATCCGTGAACCGCCTCAACTCCGTTGATGTAAGTCTTCCTGTTGCGCCTGAGACGCCGAAAGGTAGGTCTTATACCCATACGAGTGAAGAAGAGTGTCGTCGTGGTTGAAGACCATTCCGAGCAGTTTTGAAGGGCCGAGAATGTTTAACGCTTCACCGAGTTCTTTGCGCGAGGTCTTATGCGCGCAGACGATGATGACAAAGCCATCCACGCTTCGCCCCATCATCAAGCAATCAGGAGCCAGCACGAGGGGGGCGGTATCCAGAATGATCCATTCGTACTCACGGCGTGCTTCGTCCAACACTTCGGAAAAGCGCGTCGATTTGATCACCTCGTGCGGCATGACCTGGGACCGACCCACCGTCAAGACCGAGAGCGTCGAACCCGGCAGCCGCTGCACGATGTCTTTGAGGGCGAGGTCGGGATTCAGAATCGCGTCACGGAAGCCGAGCGCACTGTTCTCTCGAATGCCCAATTGTGCCGACACTGACGGCTTTCGAAAGTCGGCGTCGACGAGGAGCACGCGGGACTGAGGGGATTGGGCCAAAGCGCCCGCTAGATTGATCGAGGTGACCGTCTTCCCGTCACCCATCGTCGGGCTCGAGACTGCCACCACTTGCAGAAGGCCGGAATGGCGGCGTTGCTCGAGCATCAGTCCGAGTGTTCGATATTGTTCGGCCTCGATCGTGGCGGGGGCGATGAGGCTCACGAGTCGCTCGTCGGGTTTCACCCTCGCGACAATCTTGTCCAGCATCGGTTCTCCACGCTCGTTGGGTCGGCTGAATTTGGACGCGGAGGACGACTCCAAGGGTGACGTCCGTAAGACGGGATTCCTATGTTCTTTCATATCGCCATCCTTCAAAGGAGCAATTGTCCCCTATTTGGCTTGCTGGGGCGGTTTGGTTTCACTGACCATCCAGGTCAGTTGGTCGTTGTCCCAGGCGATGTAGGAAAACACACCGATGATGAGCACGAGACCGACGACCGACGCCGCCGCTTTGAATGTGAATCGGCCATAGGCTCGCACCCGGTCGGCTTTTGTGACGATTTCTGGAATGCGCACGAGAATGGGTACTTTCGTGTACTCCCGCAAGCTCTCCACATCGTGGAAGGACTGGTCCCGTTGCTCGGCCAATATCATGCATCCTACGGCCGCACCAAACGACAACATGAGCGCCCCCAGCATCAGCTTGAGCCGATTGGGCGCCACCGGTGCTTTCGAAGGCATCGCGGGATCGACGATGCGCATCTGCCCCACATGCTTGGCCTGTTCCATCGACTCAGCCAATTGGGCGTCTTCGTATCGTTGCAGCACCGAGAAATACAGATCCTTCGACATCTTGTAATCGCGCTCCAATTGTTGGAATTCCTGCGAGTGTTGGGGAGAGCGTTCGACCCGCCGCTGGACCGAAGCGGCTTCCGCTCGCAACCGCTGTTCATCTGATTTCAAATTTTTCAGTTCATGCTCAAGTTCGCGTAGCGCATGCTTAATGTCCTCCGGATTGGACAATAGTGCCGACGACTGGGCCGGGTCCAGTTTGGCGTCTTTGGCCGTCTCGGCGAGCGCCTTTTCGATCGCCGCGATCTCGCCTTGAACCCGAATCACGTCGGGATGCTTGGCACTGGCCCTTGTGCGCAGTTCCGTCAATTCCGTTCGGAGCTTTTCCAGGTGGTGAGTCATGGAGTCGGGATTGTAGACCGACGCTGTGGGCACACCGGAGTTCAGTTCGAAAAGCTGCTTGCCCAACCGTTCTCTCCGCTCCAACACGCGCATCTGATGTTCACTATTCGATGTTAACTCCTGGTTCAGCCGGCCAAGCGTCGACAAATTCACCTCAACCTGCTCGGGCAGCTCACCCATGTGACGTTGTTTGAAGGCGGCGATCTTGCGCTCATCCTCTTCGTGCCGCTGTTTGATTTCATCGATTTGTTTCTTCAGCAATGTCGTGGTTCTTGTCGCCTGATGGGTCCTCATTTTGAGATTTTCTTCCACGTATTGCGTTGCAAGCATATTGGCAACGTTGGCGACGGTCTCCGGATCGCGCCCTCGATAGCCGACCTTGAAGCCGAACGTGTTGTCCCGGCCGTAGACCTGTCGCTGAAGCTCTTTCAGTTCAATCACGACGTCTTTGCGCATGCGGTCGACGACCGCTTCTTCGGGGGCTTGCTTCCTCAGTTCCGGATAGAGATTGAATCGACTGACGAGTTCGAGCAGGCCGGAGCGATTCAGCAGTTTTTCCCGAATCAGGTTCAAGCGTGTATCGGCTTCACCCGTCACGGAAGACTTCACGAACCCTTCCGGAATCTGCTGCTGCTCCACCACCACAGTAGCGGTGGAACTGTACAGATTGGGAAGATTCATCGCGACGCTCAGCAAGGCGGCAGCAGGAAGCGTGAAGCACACGAGCCCAAGCCATTTCCTGCGCCGCCATGCGTCGCTCACAATGACGGGGATTGAACGTTGTTCATGCTCCTGCATAGTCACTCCGGCGGTTATGGGACGACAATGATGTCCCCGGGTTGTAGGAAAAAGTTCTCCAGCGCCCCGTTACTGGACATGACCTTGTTGTAGTTGAACGGAATCTGCCGCATGGTCTTGCCCTCTGGCCGCAGCACCACGATTCGACCTCGTCCGGCGAATTCACCAAACCCTTCCGCCATCGCAAGAATGTCCAGGACTGTCGCGCGGCCCTTCAATTCGTGCCTGCCAGTTTTCTTGACCTCGCCGATGACGGAGACTTTAAAGCTGTGCACTTCTTTCACCATGACGGACACTTCCGGCGAGGGGACGTATTCAGCCAGCTTTTTGAGCAGCACGGTCCGTAGCTGATTGGGAGTCAATCCAGCTGCTTGAACGTCGTTGACCAGCGGCAGCGAGATCTTGCCGTCCGGTCTGACGGGAACGGTCCGGCTGATGGCACTATTGTTCCAAACGGAGATGTCCAGCACGTCCTCCGGTCCAATCCGATATTCCCCGACATCCTGCGCTTGAGCCAGGGCATGATCCTGATCGGACATTGTGTTGACCGGCTGCTGGTCCTTCGAGACTGAGGCCGTTTCCGCCGCAAACCCAAACCCGGCCGACAAAACTGAGAAGACAATCCCAATAATTAGTCGTAGTCTCATGTGAAACCTCCGGTTCAAGAGTCCCACCGCGTGGGATAGGTGAATTCGAGCCGCAACCAATACACATTGCGTGGAATGATGACATTTTCAGCCGTGACCACTCCGTCTGTGATGAAGTCGGCATTCTGGTAACTAAAGTAGGCCGACCCTTTTGCCGTGACATATTTATTGAACTGATACGCGGCCTCGACATACGCCGTATAGACGGTTGACGTGAATGCCGAGCTCTGGAGCCAGGCGGCTGTCGGCGCCAGCGTAAACGTCAAGTGACGTACCGGCTCGTACACGAACCTGAGACCCACAGTGTCCGCCGTTGTCCCCCCGACGGTTCCAATAACGGTCGTGAGTACGCTCGTGTAGGCCAATCCGATCTCACCGGTTTGTCCGATCCTTCGACGGATCCCGACAAAGGCTTCCGGACGGTCGTCGAGCTTTCCGTTGGTCATACGTGGTCCGGCACGCACATCCAGTCTGGTATCGGCGGTAAAGTCATGGGCCCATGACAACATCACCGCGTACGAGTTCACAGGATCCGGATTGCCGCCAATAAATCCGAAGGCGGTGGCAAAATCGCCTCCGAAGCGGAAATGACGGCCGATGTATGCAGGGCCGATCCAATCGTGCGGGCTGACCCGCCGTTCCAACCCGAGGTTGACAATGTTCGAGTCAATGGTGACGTTGTCGTCGAAGATATCTTTGGAGTACCCATACTCCCCGCGGATTCTGGTCACGGAATTCGGCCGGTATTCGGCATTTGGATTGACGAAGAACCGTTCGGTCTTGAACCGTGCGGTTTGCGCCGACGTCAGGAAGTTCAGTTCGTACGGCGTATGCGTCTCCGCATACCCGACGATGCCGTTCACATTCAAATTGTTCGCAGGACGTCCGCGCACTTCCACGGTGCCGAACTGCCGCTGAAAGACGTTCGAGAGTTCGGTGAATTTGCTATAGACCTCGGAGTCAAACCGGTAGTTGGCAATCACCGTTAAGGGCGTCGATTGATAACTTCCCTGCAGTCCCGGTGTCACTCGTAAAAAAACATCATCCTGTTTTAGATCCTTGGTCTGAAAAAACACGTTGTCGTCGTACACGACGCCCGTGGCCAGCCAGGGCATCACGTAGATTCCCTCAGGCATTTTCTCCGTCGACCCACTCATCATTTCGATCGGTGAGCGTGGAATCCCCTGCATGAGCTGGGCCGAGGTGGATTCGGGGTTCAGTAACATGGGAATCAAAAATCCCCAATACCAATAGCCGAGACGGAATCTCCGCATTGCGACGCTCCTGCCTCGTCCCGCGCAAGGACGCATGAGACCCGTCATGCGGCAACGGCCGATGTACAGTCCACTTCGACGGCGACACTGCGGCGGAAGAGATGAACGGACAATACAAGAAGCCCCTTGCCGGCGCGCCGGTCTACCAGAATGCCTTCCACACCAGCGAGTGGCCCCTCCGTGACACGCACTCGCTGTCCGGTCTGTAGATAGGGGTATGGCGAGGCCGGCAATTCGGAGTTCACAAGTGTTCGAATGGCCTCGATCTCGGTTTCCGGAATTTCTCCGGGCGCTCCATCTTGTCCGCCCAACACGCCTACCAATCCTCTGGCCTTCAGAAGCTCGACATAGCGGACACCGGACAAGTCGTCGCGCACGAATAGGTAGCCGGGAAATAATGGCCTGCGAATGCGGTGCTTCACCCCCGCACGCCAGGACCACACACCGATGGTCGGCAAGAACACTTCGAACCCTCTCCCATCGAGTTGCCCCCTCACCAGCTGCTCGCAGTGACTGTGCGTCCATAGGGCATACCAACGGGCAGCATGTTCCTTGTCGGCGGACTCCTTCATCTTCGTCTGATCGGCTGTCGTGAGAAGTTGCAAGGCTTCGCCCCCTTCGGTTTGGCCATGGTTCCCAATCCCGAATCTTCATTGCCTGTAATCCGCAACCGCGATCCTTTGCTCTAAGAATCGTGACGGCTGCACCTTGTTCAATCGGCTCGGCAGTTACCTAGCCGGCGCCTCTTTCAGCCCCTGTAGTTGCTCACAGTATCGAATGCCTGGAGACCCGACTATCCGTGATGTCACTGAAATTGCTGGGGAGAATTGTGGAGGACACATCAGGAGAAATGTGGAGCACCGGACCAGGGACGAGGAAGGAAGGAGCCAGGGTCGCAGCGGGGGGATAGACTAGAGAGTCCCCTAGTTCGAGTCAGAGCAGCACTTCGCCATAGTAAATCATCTCACCCTTCTCGCTGTTTCTTTTTTATAGAAAGGACCACACTCATGAAGATCGCTCAGTTGTCTCCGCTGTGGGAAAGTGTACCCCCGCAATTGTATGGAGGGACCGAACGGATCGTGTCCTACCTGACCGAAGAACTGGTGCGTCAAGGCCATGAGGTCACGCTGTTCGCGAGCGGGGACTCAAAGACGGCTGCCCAGCTCCAATCCTGCTGTCCCCGTGCACTTCGTCTCCACGAAACCGGCCCCATCAATCGGGAGGCCCCGATGATTCTCATGCAAGAGCAGGCGCTCGGCGCCGCTTCCGGGCGGTACGACATCATCCATTCGCATCTGGATTTTCTCAGCTTTCCCATGAGCCGGCGCGCACACGCCCCGGTGGTCACGACACTCCACGGACGGCTCGACCTGCCCGAACTTCAGCCGATTTTTGACGAGTATGCCGAGATGCCGGTCGTGTCAATTTCCAACGCCCAGCGAACACCGCTGCCGCAAGCCAATTGGGCGGGCACTGTGTATCACGGGATTCCTAAGAATTTGTATTCATTGCACGAGCGACCCGGCTCCTATCTGGCGTTTCTCGGACGGATCTCTCCCGAGAAATGTCCCGATCACGCCATTGAAGTGGCAAAACGCGTCGGGATTCCGCTCCGTATCGCAGCCAAAGTCGATCCGGCGGACGAGGCCTACTTCAAGCAGAAAATCGAGCGACTTTTGGATCACCCGTTGATCGAATACGTCGGCGAAATCAATGATGCCGAAAAGAATGATTTTCTTGGCGAAGCGGCCGCCTTGCTCTGCCCCTATGACTGGCCCGAGCCATTCGGACTCGTGCTGATCGAGGCCATGGCCTGTGGCACGCCGGTCCTCGCCTATCGTCGGGGCTCGATCCCGGAAATCATCGACCACGGCGTCACGGGGTACATCTGCGATAGCATCGGTGAGATGGCTCAAGCGGTCTCCGGTCTGTCGCTGATCGACCGCGCTCGGTGCAGGGACATTTTCGATAAACGCTTCACCGTTGAGCGTATGGTCAAAGACTATCTCGATCTCTATGAGAGCATGGCATCGGCATCCCAACGACCACGGCTCGTCGGCCACTCGAGACCGTCAGCGCACGTACGTACCGGTGCGGTCCATAGCATGACGCCGCAAACAGACGTGGCCTAACAATGACTGTGGAGTGCTGACTCCAGTCAGCACTCCACAGCTGCATCAAAGTCCAATCTCACATTTCAGATCTCATATCTCAATTGAATGAAGGCGAGACCTATTTGTGCGCAGAGATGGCCGGCTCGACCGGAACGATTTGTGCCATGCTGATGGCCTGACGGACCATTTGGCTGGCGTATCCCCATTCATTGTCGTACCAACTCATGACCTTCACGAGATCTCCGTCGACAACCTGCGTCAGCTCTCGATCGATGATCGATGCCCGCGGGTCCTGAATAATGTCGGAGGAGACCACCGGGTCTTCCGTGACGCCGACCACACCCTCATAACGCTCACCTCTCGCCTCCTCGAGAAACAACGCGTTCACCTCTTTCGCTGATGTCGGACGCTCGGTCAGCATGACGACATCGGACAAGGAACAGACAGGTACAGGCACCCTGACCGCGGTGCCTTGAAACCGCCCCTGGAGCGCCGCCACGACGCGACCGGTGGCCGCGGCCGCTCCAGTGGTTGAGGGTACGAGATTCGCCGCACCGGCACGGCCGCGCCGCATTTTGCGATTGGGGCCGTCAACCAGCGCCTGACTCGCCGTGTAGGCGTGCACGGTGTTCATGATCGCCTTCCGGAGTCCGAGATGTCGGCCGATAATTTCAACAATCGGCGCGACGCAGTTCGTCGTACAGCTCGCGCAGGATAGGATGGGACCGTCTTTTTCGTTGTAGGCATTGACGCCAAAGACGACCGTGGGAATCTCATCGTCCTTGGCCGGCGCAGAAAGAATGACGCGCTTCGCACCGACCGCGAGGTGCTTGGAAAGCTCGTCCCAGCGATCGAATCGGCCGGTGCATTCAAACACGAGATCCACTCCCATGCGACCCCATGGGAGACGTGAAGGATCCGGCTCGGCGAGAACGGGATACGCCCGGTCCGCAATAACCAGCGCGTGGTCATGAACCGTAACGCGATTGGCGTAGCGACCATATACCGTATCGTGGTTCAACAAATAGGCGAGATTATCGGCAGGTGTCACGTCATTCACCGCAACGACTTCCAGTTCAGGGTTGGCCACCAGGATTTTCAACAGCGCCCGTCCGATACGGCCCATCCCATTGATCGCGATTTTCATTGCTCCTCCGCTTCCCCGCGAACAGCCGCGCGCTCCTTCGATCAAAGGATTAATTCTGGTTTGCAGGTGCGAGGCTGTACACTCAGAGGCTCCCTAGGTGGGGGTCAGCCTACAGCAGATCTCAAATCGCAAGTCTCAATTACACTTCTACATTTTGAGATTTGCGATCTGAGATTTGAGATTCGCGCTCAACTGCCCTTCAGTCGTTTGCGCATTTCCACGGTCAAGCGACGGGCAGATCTGCTGTAGGCGTCCCAGGGATCACGCCGGAGACGTTTGAGTCGCTCTGTCAGGTTCATGACGGTGAAAGAGTCGGAAACCATGTCCTCCGACAACTCGTCCCAGGCGATCGGCACTGAGACAGGGGCACCGGGCTTGGCCCTGGTGGAATAGGCGGCAATAGCCGTCGCACCGCGCGCGTTCCGAAGATAGTCAATGAAGATTTTTCCCTTGCGCGCCCGCTTAGCCATATTCGAGGTGAAGCGCTGAGGGATGGCCGCAACCAGATGGTCGGCCACCGTTTTGGCGAATGTCTTTGCCTCATCCCACTTCTGCGTGCGCTGGATTGGCGCGACGATGTGCAGCCCTTTTCCACCGGTTGTCTTCAGAAAGGTGACGAAACCGAGTTCTTCCAGCAACGTTTTGGTCAGGTGGGCTGCTTCAATCACCTGCACCCACGGGACCGACGGATCGGGATCGAGATCGAACGTCAGCCGATCGGGGTACTCCAGGCGATCCTTTGTCGCACCCCACGTATGCACTTCCAACACCCCCATCTGTACCAGGCCCAAAAGTGCCTCCGATGACTCGGCCAGCATGTAGGTCTCTCGACCATCGTCTTCTTCGATCTCGATTCGGCCGATGGCCGACGGTACCTTTTCGTTGACGTGCTTCTGATAAAAACATTTTTGATATCCTTCCGGACAACGGACAAGCGTCAAGGGGCGCCCGCGGAGGTGCGGCAGCATCCAATCGGCGACCTGTTCGTAATAGGCGGCGAGCGCCGATTTGGTCAGGCCAATATCGGGATACAAGACCTTATCGGGATTGGTGAGCGTTGCGCCTTTCACCGAATGCTTGCGGTGCGTCATGGTGGACCGGTTCCCCCCCTGGCCTTCGACGACATGCTGGGCACGCTCCCTCTCGATCGCGGTGGCAGGTTTGTCGGTCCGAAGGCCCTGGAAGCTGGGTTGCCGCAAGATACCCTCTTGCGTCCATTCGGCAAACCGGATCTCCGCAACCAGCGTTGGCGTCACCCAGTGGGCGCCTCTTGCCTCGTAACCCGTCGGCGGGTTCGCGAACGGCGGTTTCGGCCTTTCAAGGGAGACGAGCGTCCGATGGAGCTTCTTCAACAGACTGTCTGAGAAGCCGGTGCCGACTTTTCCCGCATAGCGCAACTTCCCGTCTTCGTACAACCCGACGAGCAATGCGCCGAAGCCTTGGCGCGATCCGGCAGGGTCGGTATATCCACCGATCACGAATTCCTGCCGCTGCTCGCATTTGACTTTGAGCCAACTACGGCCGCGGCCGGACCGGTACCCGGCATCCATCCGTTTGACGATCAGGCCTTCGAGCCCCTGCCGACAGGCTTCCTCGAAGGACGCTTGATTGTCGCCGATAATGTGATCGCTATAGCGCAGCTGTGGATCTTGTGATCGGCGCAACAAAGATTCGAGCAGACGCTTCCGTTCGATGAGCGGAGTCGAACGAAGATCATACCCGTTGAGATACAAGAGGTCGAAAACGCAGTAGACGATCGTCCCCGTAAACCGAGTATCAAACGCATTCTGGAGAGCCTGAAAGCTCGATCGACCCTGCTCGTTCAGCACGACCGCCTCCCCGTCAAGCCATGCTTCCTTCAAGCCGAGACGAGCGAGGGCTTCCGCCTGAGCCGAGAGTTTGGGCGTCCAATCGTTGGCATTCCGAGTGAACAGCCGTACGTTGCCGCCTTTCACACGGCACAACAAACGATAGCCGTCAAATTTAATCTCATGGAGCCAATTCTCATCTGTCGGCATCCGATCGACCAACGTGGCCAGTTGCGGCGCAATCCATTCCGGCTGACGCGCTTTTACGGCGCCGGGCAGCCTCGATAGTTCCGAGTTTCGCGTTTCGGGTTTCGAGTCGTCATATTGAACACGCCTATTTGATCGCCGACGGCTGTCACTCTCCGCCACCTCGGAACTGGAAACACGTAACCCGGAATGCACTTGTTTCCGATTGGATTGCCAGACCCGCGCGCCGGCGCTCGCGATATCGTGTAATCCCCGCCCGCTTTCTACGCTTTTCGTCAACAGCTCGACAATGTCACCTGCCTTGCCCTTTCTCGCGTCGGCATCTTGTTCTTTGATCAACAACCAATTTTCTTTGCCGTTGTCTCGTGCCTCGGTCCGTCGGGAATGCATACGAACGAGGGTCCATCCGCCCTTGAGTTTTTCGCCATCAAGCCGGAACTTCAGCACACCGTGTCGATACCCGTCGTGCGGGTCGCCTTGCGGCTTCCAGATCCCGCGGTCCCAGATCAGCACTGTCCCTGCGCCGTATTGCTTGGGCGGAATGATGCCTTCGAACTCGGCATATTCCAGGGGATGGTCTTCGACGTGTACGGCCAGGCGCTTTTGCGAAGGATCCAGACTCGGACCTTTGGGTACCGCCCAGCTTTTTAAGGTACCGTCCAACTCGAGTCGAAAATCGTAGTGCAGACGCGTCGCGGCATGCTTTTGCACCACATAAACGGGTGTTTTGGACGGACGCTGGTGTCCAGGATGACCGGTCGGTTCGGGGCTCTTCACGAAGTTCCGCTTTCCCCGATATCGTTGCAGTTGCTTGGAGACCACCGCGCGTTTCATCGTTACTTATTCTTTTTGGAAGAGGCGAGGGATCGATGACGGAGGTGGCGGAGGCGGAGCCGGTACGGAATAGCCGCGAGGGAAGGAGTAGTACGGTCCATAATAGGAATAGGGATAGAGGCCGTAGGGTCCGGCGAAGGGACTACCGAACCCATAGTACCAGGAGGACCAGGGACCATAGTATCCGCCATAGCGCCCATATTCATAATAGTCCGTCTCATACCCATCATAATCGCGGCTCGTGACTTCGTTCCAATCGATCAGTTGCTTCACGTCAAGAACGGGATACTGATACTCCCCTTGGTCCAGAGCTTTGCTCTTCACGCCTTTGACCTCGCCCACCACCGTCAATGGAGTATCCTTCTCGATCACGGCAGGATCCAGAAATCCATTGGATTGTACGGCAAGAAAACGGCCTTCAGATCTTGTCTTGCGGTCGGAGGGTGAGAGACCCCGCTCTGTCGGCACCTGCAGGATTTCGATTTCAGTCCCATCTTGTAACCGCCTGGCCTGCAACGCCACTCCGCTGAACATCACGGTCCGGCCCACATACTGATGAGGATCGTCGCGCAGCTGACTGAACGAAACGGTATCGTCCACCTGAGACAGGACGCTCGACGGGATCAAGCGCTCAAATTGGTCTTGACCAGTCTGGTGAGCTGATTTTGCGCAGCTTGAACCTAGAACTGCGGTGCAGACATATAAGGAAAGAATGGCTAGTGCTCGTGTCATAAGCAGCATAGACAGATGAGTTGCTCTTTCATTACACCACCCTCACTTGAATTTACCAAGGGGCGGCCACGAATGCAGCTGGCCCTTCCTCCAGGTATTCTCAAACCTACCTCATAGCACCGGCCTCGCCACTCGTCACAGCCTATCTCGAAAAGTTAGGTAATTTTGCCCAGGCATCTCTGCTAGGCCTGTACATTTTTACCGTCCATCAACCCCTCCTTCGCTAATTTTTTACAAAGCCTCTGGCAATTCTTCGCAACCGCCGAAAAGGGTCGCGATATGGTCCCGCCAGTACACGTCGCACCGCGACGATCCAGAACACCAATCCAATCGCCAATCCCTATCGAGGTTGCCTATGAAGTTGTTCCGCCAATTCCTTACCTTCTCCGCCTTGCTGCCCTGCGCCGCGGTCCTCCTTATCTCCTGTGCAGGCGAGGACGCCGGCTCTGGGTCCGGGTCGGCTTCGGCCTTTGCGGCCGCCGGAGGCTTTATCGAACAGGTACCTGGAAACCTTCGGCCCCGTTGGAAAGCTGCGGAACTACGAACATTCCTTCCAACCAGCCGGGGGAAATTCTCTTTTCCGCCTCCCTACAATACCGAAGCCGTCCGCATCACCGACGCATCGGATTGCGGAGGCGCGGATTGCGTGAATCCCGTGGGGTATTCGTACTGGCGGAACAGCAACGCACACGAAGGCAGCAACGACATGTGGATCTTCCTAGGCCTCAACCAGCAGAAAGGAGGCTCGGGTCCGACGCTCTTCAGATTGGACAAATCGACCGACAGCGTTACGAAGGTCGGGCCGCTCTTCCCCTCACACAGTCGCTTCGTCGGCAGAAGCGCCGATGGGTGGTATTTCAGCGCCAGTAGCCCGAACACGCTGTACATCAATGACGGACCGAAGCTCTTGCGTTACGACGTTGTGACCCATCTCTTCGACACGGTGTTCGACGTCACGGGACAATTCGGAAGCGACCGCCAGGTCTGGCAGGCACACTCCAGCAACGACGACCTCGTCCACAGCGCCACCTTGCGGGTCACGGGGACCAAGAACCCATTGGGCTGCATGGTCTTTCAAGAAGCAACTGGAACGTTCTCATTTTTTCCGGCAAAAGGCAGCTTCGACGAATGTCAGATTGACAAGAGTGGCCGCTATCTTTTGATTCTCGAGAACATCGACGGGCGCAATAGTTTCGATAATGTCATCGTGGATTTATCCACCGGTGCGCAAACGGTCATCTATGACGAGAAGGGCGGGGTCGGACATGCCGATACGGGCTTCGACTACGTGGTCGGCGCCGATGGGTATAATCCTCTACCCAACGCCTTCATCACCTGGAATTTCCTTCCCAGTCTTCTCAAAGGTCCGGCGGTCTTCCATAGCTCCAGCTGGAACCTCAACCGTATCGATCACGTCTCCCATCAGAACGCAAGGCCGTCATTGCCCATGAATCAACAGTTTGCCTGCGGCAGCACCGCCGATCGAGGCGCAGCACAAAACGAAATTCTCTGCTTCCGACTCGACGGCTCTCAACAAGAACTCGTCGTTGCTCCGGTGATGACAGACCTCAATGCATCCGGTGGCGGCACGGATTATTTCAAGTTGCCGAAGGGCAATCTGGACATCGCCGGACATTACTACATCTGGACGACGAATATGGGAGGCAACCGGATCGACGCGTTCCTGGTGAAGGTTCCCTCTCAACTTCTGCTCAATTAGGAAATCTCTTAATTGCGAAGTCTCGACAGATCATGAAGGATGACGAGTAACTGCGGCTGCTTCGGACTTAGAACCCTGTACCGATGCCGACCCCGCCGAAGCTGCCGCTTCTCCCGCCACTCCCAAAGCCAAAGCCCATCCCACCGAAGAGGCCGACGGTGCTGCGCGAGCGCTGGCGGTATTCGTCTTCAGTCCAGACATACAAGTGTTTCACCTCGACGGTGGGGTACCGATACGTAGAATCGTCGAGGCGTCGTGTCTCCTCACCCGTGACGGCTCCGACCAACGTGACCTTCGTCCCTGGAGGAACGGACGCGGGATCTCCGGCCCCGCGGTCGATTGCCAGAAACCGGCCCTCTGATGCCATGCGCCGCTCGGTTGGCGGGTCATCGTCCTTGACCGGCAATTGCAAAATTTCCAATTCGAGTCCGTCCTGAACCCGTCTTGCTCCAAGCACCTCTCCACCCAGGAGCACTGTCCGTCCCTGTACTGCCTGCGGAGAGGCCTGGATGTCGCGAAAGGACACTGATGGGTCGATTTGCTTTTCCAATTCAGGCGGAATCACGTTGGAACCGGAACAGCCGGACACGAGCAGCACTACAAGTATTGCCGCCAGGCCTCCCTGACCTGTCATGGAGCTTGGTAAATGCATCGAACGACGCGGATGAACGATGGAATGTATCGTGTTCATGATCTGGTCCATTAAAAGTGATATGACACACCGAAGACCACGTGTTGCGCCTGATAGTCTCCCGAGAAGCCCCCTGCAGACCCGAACGCCTCATTGAAACTAAGATTGCCCCGCGTGTACTTGTACTCGGCGAAAATCGCCCAGTAGGGCGTGATAAAGGTGCGCAAGCCGCCTAACAGATTCACGCCGAACCCAACGTCGGTGTCGCTCTGCACATCCACAGTCTGGGAGATTCTGGCGATCAACGCCGCAGGCCCAATACCCACGTATGGCTGAAATGTCTGGCCCGGGTACCGCAAGAGAAGATTGAGACCGACATTCGTAACGCCCAGATGTATGCCCGGGATATTGTCGAGATTCTTAATGTTCGGCTGACTGTTGAACACATCCAACTCAAGACCCATCGCCCCATTTCTTGGGAAATATCCAAATTTCCCGCCGTAGACGACCGCGTTCTGCAGGTCAAGGTCAGGACCCCGTTGTGTGACGAAATCTCCCGTTCCTTGGATTCCCGTGAGTCTGTCGGCAAAGTTCACCCCGACTTGTCCCGCGACATAGTATTCGGCGTGGGCATTCTCACTCTCTGTAAAGAAACAGGCGAAGGGGAGCAACAACGCACACCACACCCTTGCGTTGGCCATGTGGGACAAGTCTGCAAATCCAGGACCATGGCAGTTCTTACGTTGGAATCAAAGACTTGAGAATCGGAATGTCCGCGGCCGGAGCAAACTGTCTCAGGGTGTGAACAACCTGTCCTCGTTACGAAGCTCGCCGCAAGGACGGCGCTGAGTGTGACGAGGTCTGTTTGGCCAAACGGTAGCACCAGGGAAGAAGCGCCATGGAGACGATTGCTGCGGCCCCGTTCACGACGCCGATGGTGGCGAGGCTGATACCAGGTCCGAAGCGATCGGCGACCCAGCCGAAGAGCGTCATGCCGATCATCGAAAAGACCATCGTACCGGTATTGAAGAGGCCAAAGACACGCGCCATCAAATCCTTTGGGGTCCTTTCTTGTAAAGAGGTGGCGACCAGCGGTGTGATCAGACCAGAGGTCGCGCCGATAGCGACGATCAGGCCCGCGGCCCACAGGATCGACTCGCTCATCAATAAACCAGGGACGGCACCGGCGGCGATCGCCGCGGCGACGGCGATCAGCCAGATGCGCGCACAGACGGTTTCTTGCGGTTTCCAGATCAGCCACATCGTGGTGGCAAGAATTCCCACGCTCAATGCCGACCACAGCCCTCCCAAGGCAACCGGTCCCACGTGGAGCAGCCGGTCCCCGATAACCGGCAAGAGATAGACGAAGGCGGTTGAACCCAAGGTAAAAATCGAGGCGACGATCATGAGCAGAAATAGGAGGCGCTGCTTCACAAAGACGAATCGGACTCCGTCTTTGAGGTCCTTCACCGCCTGCGTCCAAACGTTCCGGCTCGTTCGATGCGGACGAATGTGCGGCAGGCGCAGCGGATACTTACACAGCGCCGAGATGCAGAAGGCGGCGGCATTCACATACAACGCATTCTGAGCGCCGATGGCGGCAATCAGCATCCCGCTCATCGCCGGTCCGAGGAGCTGCCCGATCGTCATGGCGCTTTGCATCAACGCATTGACGCCAGTCAACTGCTCCTTTTTCACGATCAAGGGCAGGGTGGAATTGAGTGCCGGACCGAACGCCATCGAAAACATCGCGGTGACAAAGACCAGCACGTACAACAAAGGCAAGGTCAGCAGATCGAGAGCATATAGGATGGGAATGGAAGCGAGCAGCGCGGTTCGCATCAGATCGATGACGATCATGGTCCGGCGCTTCTCCATGCGGTCCAGCAAGACGCCGGCGAAGGGGCCGAAGACGAGCGGTGGGATGGTCTGCAAGATGCCGATCAGCGACATTTTCAGCGCCGAGTCGGTCATCGCATAGACAAACCACAGGAGCGCGACCTTGCTGACGCCGTCCCCCACCTGAGAAATAATCTGGCCTGCGTACAGCCATTTCACGTTGCGGTCGTGCAGGAGGTGTCGCCATCCGCTCGATGATGCTCCATATGACGTTGACATGATGAAAATCTGACTTCCGTGTTCTTACGCTGAACATCGCCCTAGGCCGCGTCTTTGTGGAACTTGAGCGTGGAAGCCCATGGTTCATACCAGTCCTCGCGGGTCAGGGGAAGACCGGCGCAACCGTCTTCGGCTTTCACGCAGAGCGTGTGATACAAGCTGAGTCGTCCGCGGCTGAAGAGATACCCGGCCATCGCCATATAGGCCCGCCACACGCGGTAAGTCACCTCGCCGACCACCCGTACAGCTTCCTGATGATGTTGTTCCAGTCGTTGGTTCCAGGCCTTCAAGGTCAGCGCATAGTGCTCCCGGAGACTTTCCACGTCCCGCACCTCGAAACCCGTACGTTCCGCCGCCTCCACGATATCCTGAATCGGAAGGAGCTCGGCGTCAGGGAAGACATAGCGATTGGCGAACGGCCCTAAAGTTGGCTGCCCGTCCCTGGTCCCGATGCCCTGGGTGAACAACATTCCGCCCGGAGCCAATAGCTGCAACGCATGTCCATAATAGGAGGCCAGCCGAGGTTTGCCGATGTGCTCCACCATCCCAATGCTGATGATCTTGTCGTACATCTGCTCGCCATGAACATCACGAAAATCGCGGACCTCGATTCGGCAGCGGCGGGACAAGCCGGCCGCGGTGATACGCTGATTCGCCACTTCGGCCTGGCGACGGCTCAGCGTGATTCCATGCACGAGGGCGCCATGGGTCTGTGCCGCATAGAGCGCAAGCCCACCCCATCCGCTCCCGACCTCCAAGACGCGGTCGCCAGGCTTCAGCCGCAGCTTCCGGCAGAGGTATTCCAGCTTTTGTGTCTGTGCCCGCTCGATCCCGTCATCCTCTCGCTCGAAATAGCCGCACGAATACAGAAGCCGGCTGTCCAGCCACAAGCGATAGAACTCCACCGGGACGTCGTAGTGGAATCGCACAGCCTCTTTGTCCCGCAACTTCTCGTGCCGCCGTCCGTGCAGGACGAGGCTTCTCGTCTCTTCGGGTACACGATCCAGGCTGCGCTGCCGCCAGGTGGCGACTCCACACCGGAGCCAATCCATCACTGTCCATCGACGCTTGATGAGATGATCGGCCAGGGGCAACAGGGGCTCGAGTGAACCAAGGACGTCAATATCATCATTGATGTAGGCTTCGCCGAGCGCCAACTGCACAGGCCAACGGAGCAGGCGGCTGAGCGAGTCCGGGTGTTGGAGAACCAGGGTCGCGTCAGTCTGCTGATCCGACCGCAGCCGCCAGACAGACCCGTCCCAGAAGCGCACAGCGACATTAGGAGCCTCGCAATCCTTGAAGAGCTCTTCAAGAAACCCAATGGCCGAACGAACGTTGGCCGAATCACTCATACGAACACTCTCATCCTCATCAGACAGTAAATGTATGTGTGAGAACATGGTGAACTCCCTTGCTGAAGGGTCCGTCACACGCTGTCTTTGGTTAGCTCACCACCTCCACCTTGAGGTCTCCGGTGACGTCTCCGACCTGCGCCTCGAGCGATCCGTCCCGCTTCCGCTCAAACCGCAAATCCACCCAGGACTCACCGACGCGTAGATGGCGAAACTCGACCTGATTGATGAAATTCGGCAGAGATGGTTTCACGATTTTCAACCGTTTGTTGAACGCATCCGGGGTGAGACCGAGGAAGGTTTCGACCAGGAACGGAATCGACCCCGCGGCCCAAGCCTGCGGATGGCAGGCGACCGGATAGCGGACGGGTTGTCCATATTCCTCGCGCCCGAAACCGGTGAACAATTCCGGCAAGCGATAGTCCTCGAACTCCATGGCAGCTTCCAGCAAACCCACGAAAATCCGGCTCGCCTCTTCGTCGTGTCCATAGCGTCGGAAGCCGGCCGCGATCAGCGAATTGTCATGCGGCCAGACGGTGCCGAGGTGGTAGCCCATCGGGTTGTAGCGGCGCTCCTTGTACGACAGCGTCCGAATGCCCCACCCGTTGAACAGATCAGGTTTCATCAACCGATGCACCACTCGCCAAGCCTTGTCCTCGTCCACGATGCCCGCCCACAGGGCGTGGCCGGCATTGGAGGACATGACGCGGCATGGACGATGCCCGGCCTCGAGCGCCATCGCGTAACAGCCCTCCTCCTCGATCCAAAAATCGCGGTTGAAGCGCGCGCGCAACGCCCGCGCTTCGGCGCGCAAGCGCGTGGCAAATTCGCGCTCCCCGATCCGCTCGTAGAGATCGGCGATTTCCATCTTCGCCATATAGACGTAGCCCTGCACTTCGACCAACGCAATCGGCGGCTGGGCGAACCGGCCGTCCTCCGTCACGATCGCATCGCCAGAATCTTTCCAGCCTTGATTGATCAGGCCCTTGTTTGTGTTGCTCACATAACTGACATAGCCGTCGCCCGCAATATCGCCGTATTTGTCGATCCAATGCAGCGCCCGCTCCACGTGGACACGCAACTCCTGAAAGAGCCCGAGATCGCCGGTCCAGTGGGCGTGCCGACTCATCAAAATCAGGAACAGCGGCGTGGCATCGATGGTGCCGTAGTAGGGCGTATGGGGGATCTTGTTCATCCGAGCCAACTCTCCCACCCGCAGTTCGTGCAAAATCTTCCCGGGCTGCTCATCGCGCCACTCGCTGACCTCGTCGCCCTGATAGCGGGCCAACAACCGGAGCGTCGCCGCCGGCGTGTCGGACCAGAACGCCAGCGTCTGCAGCGAGGTTGTCAGACAGTCCCGTCCGAACAGCGCCACGAACCAGGGCACACCGGCGGCAAAGTATTCATCGCCCGCCAACGACGTTTTCAACATGTGCAGGTCCATCAGGGAGCGGCGCATGACGCGGTTCAGTAACAGGCTGTCGCTCCGGAATTCCGTTTCACGCTTCAGCCATTGGTCGGTCGACGCCTTGATCCCTTGGGAGACGGCGTGGAGGTCGCGGTAGACGCTCGTCTGCGCAAACAGCCGATTCGGCCGCTCCTCGGATTCCGCTATCGCCAGCGAAATGCGAATATGCTTGATCTCGTTCGGCTTGAGCGAAATATGAAACTGGACGCTGTTTCCCTTCACCTCCGCTGGCAAGGGGAAAAAGTGCACCGCCAGGCTGCGCCGGATCTTGTCCCCTCCCTCATAGGAGAAGACGAGACATTTATCTTTCCAGATCGGCTTGAAGAGTTTGCCTTTGACTTCACGCAGCAGCCCGCGGATTTCAAACACGTCTTCAAAGCCGGCGCGGAAGTTCATCGTCAGTGGAAAATCGATCGCTTCGTAGCCGAAGCATTGGAGGTCGAGCTGCTCATGCAGCACACACTGCTCGGCGTCGATGACCCGATCCCACTTCAGGCCGACCGTCTCCCGATGAACAGTCCGGCCGTCAGACATCTGGAAATCCGGCGTCGTCAATTGAAACACCGCGCGGCCTCCTTCCCACGAACGCGCCGCCAACGGCTCGGGGTGCTCTCCGCCGATCATCAGTTCATAGCCGTTCAGATAGCGGCAATCGTGGTAATACAGTCCAAATCCATGCCCGCGCGCCATCGGCACTTCCCCTTCGGGCGGAGCGAGAAAAAACAGGTTTCCATGCTTGATCACAACAGCTTTGGCGATACTGTGGGCCACGGACGGGCCTCCCTTCGTCGTTAGGACTTGTTCCTTTCGCCGTCTTTTCTCCTTTCGGGAATACGATGGACGCGGCGACCCCTCAATCGGTGATTCCATGCTGACTCCCCCCACCAAGAAGTTCTGCGTCGAACTTGTCTGCGCTCATGCGGCATTTGGCGTTCAGACGTGCGCATGCGTGCCTACACCACCTCTCTGATCTTATTCTCAACCACCGTCTTGATAAGGTCCCAACGATCTTTCTGGCCCTTCGCCAGGGCTTTGGCGAACTGCCAGGCCTGATCGGTCGTAATCTTGCCTGGGAGCGGCGGCTCGTTCGGATCGACCGAGGCTTCGACGAGCGCGGGACCGGCATGATGGAAGGCTTCTCCCAACACGGCCCGAACCAACGCCGGATCCTCGACGCTGAAACCGGCCATGCCGCAGGCCCTGGCCACCGCGACGAAATCGATTGGCTGCAACTGCACTCCATATTGCGGATTGCCCTCGAAGGCTAACTGCTCCCACTTGATCATGCCAAGGACGTTGTTCTTGATCACGATCACCTTCACGGGCAACCGGTACTTGACGATGGTGGCAAGCTCGCCCATCAGCATCGTGAGACCGCCGTCACCGGTAAAGCACACGACCTGCCGTCCGGGAAACGCCACCGCGGCGCCGATGCTGTAGGCCAACCCATTGGCCATTGTCGCCAACGTCCCCGACACGGAAAATTCCATGTCGCCGCGGATTTGGATATGCCGCGCGGCCCAGGTGGTGATGGTCCCGGTATCGCTGCAGATGATCGCGTCACGGTCCAGATACTCATTCAGGCCGCGTGCGACGACCTGAGGCTTCAACGGCATATCACTGCGCGTGCCGCGGACTTCCATCAACTCGTTCCATTGATGCATGCGTTCCTGCGCCTTCGACAGAAAGGTCCGGTCCGATTTCTGCTTGAGTAACGGCATCAAGGCCCCGAGCACATCCCAGCAATGCCCGATTAACCCAACATCCACCGGATACCGCAAGCCGATGCGGGACGGATCAAGATCGATCTGAACCGCCTTGGCCTGGCCGGGCTTAGGATAGAACTCGAGGTAGGGAAAGCTGCTGCCCGCAATGAGCAAGGTATCGCACTCTTCCAGCACTTCCTGCGACGGCGCGGTCCCGAGCAGACCGATGCCGCCGGTGGTATAGGGATGATCATCCGGCACGACCGCTTTTCCAAGCAGAGGTTTGACAATCGGCGCGCCGAGCGTTTCTGCGATCGCAAGAATCTCCTTCCGGGCCGTGAGACAGCCTCGACCGGCCAAAATGGCAACCTTAGAGCCGGTATTCAGAATGTCGGCGGCTTGCCGCAGTGCAGCATTGGGTGGAAGAGGCAACGCCTCACTGTAGAGTCCACCGCTGTGCAACGCAACATTCGCCTTTGATCGGTTTCCATCCGCCGACCAGTCCTGAATATCTTTGGGAATCGTAATGTGCGCCACCGTCCGCTTAGCGATTGCCGTCTTTACGGCCTCGTCGACGACATTGCAGACATGCGCCGGCCCCATCACCCGCTCGTTATAGGCGGCGACGTCAGCGAACACCTTCACGAGATCGACATCCTGTTGGTAATGCGTGCCGATCAAGTCGTGAAACGTATGGCCCGTGATCGCCAACACGGGCTGGCCGTCGCACTTCGCATCGTACAAACCATTGAGGAGATGCAGCCCGCCTGGGCCGGAAGTCGCAAGACAGACACCGAGGCGCCTGGTGAACTTGGCGTAGCCACAAGCCGCGAAAGCGGCAGCCTCTTCGTGCCGCACTTGAATCAACTTAATCTGGCCCTGCCGTCTGCGCAGGGACTCAAAAATCCCGTTAATTCCGTCACCGGGAAGACTGAAGACCGTGTCGACCTCCCAATCGATCAACCGGTCCACCAACAAATCTGCAACGGTGTCAGCCATAGATGCTCCTCCAGTGAGTTTCGAGTTTCGCGTTCTCAAAACCAGAACCCGGTTTCCAACCCGAAACCCCTAACACGAAATTCGTAACCCTTGCGATCACTCATCACTATCCGATCACGCCGCCCGCCGCTTCGGCCCCGGAGCTTCACGTTCCGGCTGGACGGCCACGCCCTGGACATACACCAGCTCGCCCCCCAACCAACCCGAGACCGCGAGCGCCGCCACTCCCAGTAAGGACAGGAACACCGGCAGCAGTGCGTCGGGTCCATTGAGGAGGCGTAGCCCAGCATTGAGCGTAAAAAGGAGGACCAGTCCGGCATTGATCACCATATGCATCTGTGCCAGGCGTACGATCACCGGATCGGTCAGCGACCGGTAGTCGATGTAGCCGGGAATCGCCGCGGCCACCCCACCAATGATGCCGCCCACCATGGTGTACAAAGCGATGTCCTTCCAGACGGGTCCGCCGAAGCCAAAGAGGAAAATCAGGTCACTGGCCAACGAAAAGATCCAAAGTGCGATCGGAAACGGAACCAACATCGGATGCACGGGATGCTCGGCCACCGTGGCACGGGTTTCCATGGCTCACCTCCTCGAACCTGCATGCCCTGCATACAGGGCTCGAATCGCATGTTTCACGTTTCAAATGACTAGTTTTCTCTCTTCATCTATTCAACATCGCTTTGAGTTCGGCCGCATTTTTCGCCGCATAACCGGCCTGATCGTTGTCAAAGTAGACGTAGACAGCCCTCTCTTGTTTCTGCCACCCCCCGATCCGACGGGCCCAGTCACGCAGCTGCCGGGATGAATAATCCCCTTGATATTTCCTGCCGGGACCGTGAAGCCGGACATACACGAAATCGGCCGTCAGCTGATAGGGCGATTCAAAGCCGTCGAGTTCGTACAGACAAAAAGCGGCGTTGTGCCGTCCAAGTGCGCGGTAGACGGCGGGATCGTGCCAACTGTGGTCGCGAAATTCGAACGTGTACCGATGCGATGCCGGCAATGCGTCGAGGAAGGCGTTCAGACGCGCCACGTTGCAGGACCAGCGCGGGGGCAACTGAAACAGGATCGGCCCCAGCTTGTCGCCCAGTGATTCGACCGGCTCCATGAACCGCGCGAGCGCGGGCACGGGATCATTCAACTTCTTGCGATGGGTAATGTACCGGCTGCCTTTGACGGCGAAGCAGAAGGCGGCAGGCGTCGCCCGTCGCCAGGCGTCAAACGTCTCGCGAGCCGGCAGGTGGTAAAAACTATTGTTGAGCTCCACAGTGTCGAAACGCTCCATATACCACGCGAGCATCTCTTTGGGTCGGAGGTTCTCCGGATAGAAGGGTCCCAGCCAATGCTTGTAGTGCCACCCCGACGTCCCGATGTGCACCGCGCAGCGCTGACTGCTCCCCTTCATGGTGTGCTTCAGCTCCCATGCCCCGTCGAACGTCGCCTTCACCCGCTTCGGGTGAGGACATACGCTCTCAGTACCTCCGCCACACTCCAGGCCTGCGCAATGCAGCCCCGGGGCCAAAACGGCGGCTCCGCATCAAAAATTTCACTGATCGTTCCCATCCCTGCGTCGTGCAAATGATCGGCGAAAGCCCGCAACAAGCTACGCGCCTCAGCCTTGTCCCGATACACCTTGAGGCGGGCATCGATGTAATGTCCCAACAACCAGGGCCATACCGTGCCTTGATGATAAGCGGCGTCCCTGGCACGCAGATCACCGGCATAGGTGCGTTTGTAATCGGGATGGTCCGACGAGAGTGTGCGCAGCCCAAACGGCGTGAGCAGCTTCTGACTCACCATATCAACGACCGGCTGCCATCGCTCCGGACGAAGGATCGGAAAGCGCAGCGACAGTGAAAAGATCTGATTGGGACGCAGACTCGGATCATCCCCATCCTGCCCGTCGATGACGTCGTACAAATAGCCGCCTTCCGCAAACCAGTAGCGCCGATGGAATGAGGCTTCGGCCTGCTCGGCCATCTCGTGCCATGGAGCCGATTGTTCTCCCAATTGGCCGGCCCACTCCCCCATCAATCGCAGCGCGTTGTACCAGAGTGCCTGGATTTCGACCGGCTTTCCGCGGCGCGGGGTCACGACCCAGTCGTCCACCTTCGCATCCATCCACGTGAGTTGATATCCCGAAGCGCCGGCATGCAACAGCCCATCCCTGGAGTCGACGCCAATATTGAACCTGGTCCCTTCCCGGTGCCGTCGTATCACGTCTTTCAACGTGGGATACAGCTGCATCAACGTGTCACGATCCTGAGTCGCTGTGAGATAGCGATCGAGCGCATGGAAATACCAGAGGGTTGCATCCACCGTGTGGTAGAGAGCCTGCCGCGAGCCTTCTGGGAACAGATTGGGAAGCAGCCCGTCCTCGATATACCGGGCGAACGTCCGCAGAATGGCTCTCGTTTCCTGCGGCCGGCCGCTGCAGAGCGTCAATCCCTCGAGACTGATCATGGTGTCGCGCCCCCAGTCGCCGAACCAGTGATAGCCTGCAATGATGGTTCTGGCTTGGTCACCCGAGGCCTCCGCCAATGCCTGCTCCTCGGGTCTTGCGCCCGGTTGCACGATGAATTGATCCGCGGCGAGCAGCAGCTGCTTGGCGAAATCGTCCTTCTGCAGCGAGGGAGCCAGAGAGACCAGTTTCTCCAAGCGGCGTTGTTCGGCCTGAAGGACTTCACCGCAGTCGAAGTCGAGCATCTCCCACGCCTCGACGCTGGCAACCAGCGTCACGCTGTGACCGTCGGATACGTCCATGGTGAAGTAGCCTGGGCTGAACAAGTCCTGAACGTGCTCGGAGCCGCGATCACGATCCACGCGGTAGCAGACGTCCCGACTGATCAGCTCGTCCGCAGTGAAAACGGCATGCTGCGGACACACACATAGCTTGAGGCTGGGTACGCCCTGCGGCAGAGGGATCTCGTACCGTCCGCTGCTGATCGTCAGGGGAAACATTTCCGCCTGACCTTCACCGAGCCTGGCGTCATGCATCCGACACGTGACGAACGGCCGTAGGTGCACACGCATCGATCCATTCAGACAGGTATAGTGCACGTACACGGTATTCTGCCCGTGAGGGGCGACGATCCGCTTCTCGAGCACGGAGCCGCCGAAATCGAACCTCCACACCGGTGTCTGCCATTCGCGCCGAACATCTTTCAAATAACGGAGGCCGTCGTGCTCGATGCGTCCGTCCTCGTATTCAGCACCGGACAACAACACCGTATGCCCGTTCTGTTCGACGGTTTCGTCCAAACGCGGGATCAGCAAGGTGCGGCCACGGCCGGGCAGATCCGGGACGAAGAGCCCATGATATCGGCGCGTGGCAATGCCCAACAGCGAGCTCGACGCATATCCGCCGATGCCGTTGGTGACCAGCCACTCCTTCGCCAAAAGCGACAGTGGATCGTCCGTCATCGGGCCCATGACACTGGGACTGGCGGCCGTGGTCGTCATGCCGTTAATCTCCGGATTAGCGCTTCGCGGCTCGAAACAGAGTTGCAGTGGCGGCAAGAATACGCCAGCCCTCTGCCGTCAGCGGATTAATGATGCCCGGACCACCGTAGCGCGGATGGTCGCTCGACCATTGCAACACCCAGGAGCCTTGTTCGACCGGAGCCAGCAGTGGCTCCGGTGCGGGAATGAAGTCCAGGTCGGGTCCGAGATTCACGACGAGCAGACGGTCATCGTCCATTGGAGCTGCGTATCGCAGCGCCAGAGCCTGAGGACCCAGCACGGCGCCATCGAGTGTCATCCGGTCTTGTCGAGCCAGAACATGGTCCTCTCGCCGCAAGCGCAGCAAGTCCTTGTGTAGCCGGTAGATCGGCATATGGCGTTTCCGTTCCGAGAAGTCGAGACGCGATTGCTCGAATGTCGATTCACTCGCGGGATCCGGCACAGCCTCCTGAGCCTCCGGCGTCCCATATTCGGGAAACTCCGAGAGGAACTTCTTACGCCCTTCATAGACTTTCGCGGCGAGTTCGGAATGGTGATCGGCAAAGAACAGAAAGGGGTTGGATGCGCCGAACTCCTGTCCCATGAAGAACAGCGGCGTCTCCGGCGCAAGCAGCATCAGCGCCGCCAGCGCACGGTAGCGCGCCGGCGGCACCATTGCATGAATGCGTTCTCCGTGCAGGTGGTTGGCGATCTGATCGTGATTCTGGAGAAAAAAGACGAACGCATGGGCCGGTTCGTCCTTGACCACCGTGCCCCGCGGCTTCTTCTGCCAGTGATGACGCTGCCCTTGAAAGGCAAAGCCTCGTTTGAGAACGGACAGCAACTCCTGAGCGGTCCCACGATAGTCGGCGTAATAGGCCTCGCGTCGTCCCGTCATGGCGACCCGACAGATGTGATGGAAGTCATCGCTCCAGATTCCGTCCAAACCCCAGCCGCCTTCCTCGATCGGTCGAACGGCCTGAATCAGTTGCGATTCGCATTCGGCCACCAGGACGATGGACCGGTCGCCCGCCGCCGCGCGGGTCTTTTGTGAGAGCTCAGCCAGCACATGCACGGGGCTGTCGTCGTAGATAGCGTGTACGGCATCCAGGCGCAAGCCGTCCAGACGAAACTCCGTGATCCAGTAGCAGGCGTTCTGCACCACAAAGTCCCTCACGCCCTCCGATCCCGGGCCGTCGTAATTGACCGCTTGGCCCCACTCATTGGGGTGACGATCCGTCACATACAGGTCACTGTAGACTGGTAAATAATTTCCGTCAGGGCCGAAGTGGTTATAGACCACGTCCAGAATCACGCCGAGCCCGCGTGCATGCGCGGCGTCGACGAAGCGCTTGAGCGCGTTCGGATCACCGTACACGTGGGCCGGTGCGAACAAGTCGACTCCGTCATACCCCCAGTTCCATCGGCCCGGAAATTCGGCCAGCGGCATCAGTTCGATGAGACTGAACCCGCAGTCCTTTATTTCATCCAGCTGTTCGATCGCCGCATCGAGCGTGCCATCCGGAGTAAACGTGCCGACATGCAGCTCGTAGATCACCTGTCCGGGCATGCGCACGCCGGCCCATCGCTGCGTACACCACTCGTACGTGGAGGGATCAAGGATCACCGAGGAACCATGAGGTCCCTCAGGTTGGTAGCGCGAACAAGGATCGGGATAGGCCTCTCCATTGTCCAACCGATAGCGGTATCGCATGCCGGCCGTGGCAATCGGGACGAGGCCTGAAAAATAACCTGCCTCATCTTTCATCAGTGGAAAGCTGCGGCCTTGGTCTTCGAGGACCACGTCCACGCGGGCGCGTTTCGGGGCCCAGACACGAAACCGGACACCGACGGATTCAACCTGAGCGCCCAGGCTCATCTGCCAGGCCGAAGGGGAGGCCCTGTGCTCTCCGACAGCATTGGGTGAAGAAGTCGTGATGGTCATCTGAACTCAGTAATGTGGAGTGTAATCTGGAATGTGGATTTACAAATTAAACCATTATCACTCCAGTGCAACAGGCAGGCCTGGGAAGTACCCTAGCCTGCGGGGCCCAACGCGTTTCTGATCAAGGGTCTCGGCTGACATCCGCATTACGGCTTCATGCATGCAGCACCGGAATTCATCATCACCGCCATGGTCGCATGTTCCATAGGGGGTCCTTCCCAGGCGCATCCGAAGGCTCAACCAGATATGTCAATAAGAAGGAGTTCACCATCAAACAAGAAGGAGATGTTATGAGTACTCAACATTGGCTGACAGTACTGTGTATCGGGGTCTCGCTGACCTTCTATGGGTGCGTCACGAATGCCACGACCGAACTGCTTGAGGCACCTTTCGTCGCAACGACTCACTTGGCTGATGGCACAAGCGCCGCCGTTTCGGAAATCACTGGAGCGGTCACGGACTTTACGTCAAGCACGACACCGGGCGCGGTGGGCAGCGATAACCCCATATGGGCGAAGAAACGGCTACAAAATTTTACCAAGGTGTCGTACGAGAATCTTCGAACGGATATTTCCCGCGGCTATGGCGAATATCTGATCTCGCTGGCAACACTGGCTGGTATACCCTCTGCGCAGTTCCCGGCGTTCCAATCATTGATGCAGGATTCGTACAGCACGATGTTCGACGACGTGATCCAGGCCACTGAGTCCACCCGACAGCTCGTCGAAATCGCCTGGTCGGCTGGTTACGGTCGCAAGCTGTGAGCACCGACCACGACACATTCTGTGCTTACCGACGCGCCTCGGCCGTCCGGTTGAGGGCGTGCAAGATTGCGTGGTGAAGCTGATCGACCGCCGCTTCCTTCGTCAGCAGTCGAGTGGCTCCCGCCTTCAACATCGCCAGATGTGATTCATGGCCGGTTTGCACAGACAGGCCGATGATGACGATTTCACGATGGCGGGCCTTGATCCGCACGGTGGCGTCAACACCGCCCATCTTTGGCATGTTGATGTCCATCAGCACAAGCGAGGGGCGCAGCCGCTCGGTCATGGCCACCGCCTCTTCGCCGTTTGAGGCTTCCCCCACCACTTCGATATCCCCATAGCCGTCAAGGACACTGCGAAGGCCTTGCCGCACCATAGCATGGTCGTCGACCAACAAGACGCGTATCGGCTTTGCGCCCTGCTGTGGCATGGAATCGTGCACGGCGGATGTGGAATGTTCAGACCGACGAGGATGACATTTAGCTGAATCCTCACTGTCCGGTCGGAACTCAGATTCGGTGAGGCACTCGTCGACAAATGGCAAGGTCAGCGTCGCCGTCGTACCCTTGCCGGGAGCCGAGTCGATCTCGAACGTCCCCCCCAACGCTCTCATTCGTTCACGAATGCTGAACAGACCGAATTTAGTCGAGGGTCCGGCTTCCGGCACCAGAGTAAAGCCTCTCCCTTCGTCCCTGATCTCGATGCGGAGATAATCTTCGGATTGATCCAGCGTGAGACAGGCTTCACCGGTGCCGCTGTGCTTGGCGATATTCATCAGCAGCTCACGGATCGATTGGAAGACGAGCAGGGCCTGGTCCGTCGGCAGTTTGGCATGGACATCCCGCGCCACGCGGACAGCCACCTTCAATTGGTGACGCTCCATCTGCTGGCCCAGCCACCCCAACGCCGTGGGCAGACCGAAATCGTGCAATACGGGCGGACTCAGATCCGCGACAAGTGTCCTGGTATAGGTCAACGCCTCGGTCAATGCGTCTTCGCTTTCTTTGATGAAGTGTACGCAGGCCGGGATTCGATCGGCGAGTCGCTTGCCCTGTCCGAGTTTCATTTTCGCGAGCACCAGCAGTTGCGCGAGATAGTCATGAAGTTCAGTCGCCACCCGTCTCCGTTCACGTTGCTCAGCCAAATTGAGCTCCGTGGCCAGCGCGCGAAGCTGATCGCGCGAGCGGACTAATTCTTGTGTCCGCTCATCCACGAGCTGCTCCAACTGGTCGGCAAAGGCTTGGAGCTGCTCCTGGTGCTGCCTGAGTTCCGACTCGGCCATTTTGCGTTCAATTCCGATGGCCAACGTCCCCGCGATGGCTTGGGCCAGACTGACATCTTCGTCGCTCATGACATGAGGCCGGTCAAAGTACACCATGAATTTTCCGATCAACCGGCCGCCGTAGGTCAACGGAATGAAACTCAGGGCCCGAATGCCTTCCCGTCGAACGACGTCGGCCAGCGATGGATCCAGATGCACCTCGTCGATATTGCGCAGGTGTATCGGCCTCGGGCGTTCGTCACCCGTCCACGGGCTATGTCCCTCCACGATACGGCGATAGGCTTCTGACAGGTTCCTCCAGGCCTTGAACCGCATGACACCGTCCGGATCGACCAACAAGATGGAGCCGCGATCGGCGTTCAGTGACGCGGTAATGACGTCGAGCGCCTTCCGATAGAGATCGTCAAGCGCATCGGCGCGGTTCACCGCCTCTGCCAATTCATAGAGGAGCACTTGCTGGCGGCTCCGATGTGCCAGTTCAAGTTCCTGCTCTCTGCGTTCGGTGATATCGAGCGTGACCGCCAAGGCGCCGCGAAGGCGCCCATGGCCGTCGCGCACCCCGCTCACGCTGTTATTCACCCAGATGACGCTTCCATCCTTGCGGAGGTAGCGTTTCTCGATGACAAACCCTTCCCCGCCGGAGACAAGCCGGTGAAACTGTTGGAGGTTTCCCGGCAGATCTTCGGGGTGGGTGATATCCTGCATGCGCATCTCGAGCAGCTCTGTGTGGCAATAGCCCACGATCTCGCAGAAGCGTGGATTCACGAACGTGAACCGTCCATCCAAATCGGTGCGCGTCACGCCGACCGTAGCCTGATCGGCGACGGCTCGGAATTGCTCGTCACCTTCGCGAAGCACCTCCTCAGATCGCTTCCGGTTCGTAATATCGGTGACCATCACGACCAGACCGATCACTTGCTCGACGGAGTCCCGATGCGGCGTGTAGACGGCGTGCACCCATCGCCACCCCGCGCGTTGGTATTTGACTTCGATTTCATAGTCTACCGTCTCGCCGGCAAAGCCCGCCTCCATATGAGGGCGCACGGCCGACCAGGCCTCTTCGCCCAAGACATCCTGGACCGGCTTCCCCACCACGTCCTCCCGCGTCAGGCCGAACCACCTGAGATAGGCCTCGTTGCAGTTGTGATAACGCCAATCCCGTCCGACATAGGAAATCAGAGCGGGCAATGCGTTGCTGATCATTCCAAGCTGTTGTTCGCGCTGGCGAATGGCTTCCATGAATATTCTCGCCTTTCAGAATCGTCGATGAAGGCTATGCGGGCTTGATCGTTTCCTCGGCGGCAACTTCGACGTATCCCAGCCCCACCTCACGAAAGACCCGCTGCCACACTGTCGGGGACAACTCATGTTTCAGGACCACTCCCCGGGCATGTGTGATTGCCTGGTATTGCTCCGGTGCCAGGATTTGTGAGGTGACGACTGTGACGGGAATCGGTGAGGTGGCGGGATCGTCTCGCAGGTGTCCAAGGACCTCAAAGCCGTCCATTCCAGGCATGTTGAGATCCAGCAGAATCAAAGCCGGCTTCAATTGACGTGCCAATTGCAACCCTTGTTCGCCCCCGCTCCCTTCGATGAGCGAACAACCGAATTCCTCGAGGTGATGGCGGATGATGTACCGGTCGGTCTCCTGATCGTCGATGATCAGCACCAGTGGAGGCCCCTTGGCTGGATCGCGGACGACGTTCGTCACCCGCTGCAGGCGATCCAGAAGCCAACTGCGCCGCAACGGCTTGATACAATAGTCATTCGCGCCCAGTGCAAGTGCCTTGCGCGAATCCTCGACGGTCGACACAATGAGAACCGGCAGCTTTGAGGTCGCTTCCGCGCGCTTGAGTTCAGCGAGCCATTGCCATGCGGGCTCATCGGGCAAGAGCACATCGAGTACGATCGCGACGACGGGATGACGGCGCAACTGTTCACGAGCCTGCCTGATGCTGCCTGCCGGAATCGGCTTGAAGGGCGTGCCGCGCAAGTACTTATCGTACAAGAGGCGCGTTTCCGGTTCATCTTCGACGACCAGCACGGGCAGTCGGCTGTCATCCGGCAAGACCTGGACAGGCTCTATCTGTTCCGCCCGCTCGATGTCGTTGACCGCATAACTCACGGGAACGTTGGCGACGAAGGTCGACCCTTCGCCCGGCCGACTGCTCACCTCGATTGAACCGCCGAGCAGCTGAGCCAACTTTCTGCAGAGTGGCAGTCCCAACCCCGTCCCCTTGACCTGCTTTTGAATCGGATGATCAATCTGCGAGAATTCTTCGAAAATGCGGCTTTGGTCTTCTTGCGCAATGCCTATGCCGGTATCGGCCACGGAGAAGGCGACGGAGCGGCCGTCCACCGCTAAGGTTGCAGTGACGCGCACTTCGCCTCGCTCGGTGAATTTGATGGCATTGGAAATGAAATTCCGGAGGATCTGGGAGACCTTGCCCTCGTCCGTCGTCATGAGCGGAATGCCCACCGGTTCTTCGAACACGAGATTCACAGAATTCGAAACGAGCAGCGGCCTGAGCATCCCGCGTAACGCGCTGAACAGATTGACCACCTCGAACTCCGAGGCTTTGACAGTCACTTTGCCTGCCTCGATTTTGGCCAGATCCAAAAGATCGTTGACCAGCTCAAGCAAATCCTCACCGCTCTTGCGAATGTAGTTCACCTGCTTCATCTGCTCGCTGTTGAGCTCCCCATCGGTATGCTCGAGCAATAGGTGCGACAAGGCAAGGATCGCATTGACGGGCGTTCTGAATTCATGACTCATATTGGAAAGAAAGCGCGACTTCACTTCGTCCGCACGGCGGAGGTGTCCCGCCTTTTCGTCCAGCTCGGCATAGAGCGCGACAACACCGCGATTGGTGTCTTCGAGTTCGCCGTTGAGGCGGACCAGCTCCTGTTGCCGCTCGTGCAATTCCTCCAAGGCGCGCAGGAGTTCCTGGTTCTGCTGCCGCACCTCTTCGATGGGGTTCTGAGGCTCCTGCTTCCCCAGCTGCTTGACGATTTTCTCCAATGACTTGCCCTTGAACAGCGGCGCCTTCGGAGGAAGAATCTTCGCCAGACGTATCACACGTTCCCCCGACGACTCGGCTCTGACCTCGCACTGATCCATCAGGCGGCGGGCCGCAATGAGCGCCGACTCCCACTCGGAACCGAGCACTCCACCGTTCTCTGCGACCCCTGTACGGGCCTTGGTGCCAGAGCCGCGGATCGAACTGATGGTGACGAGCAACACTTGCGGCGCCGTGGTGCCTTCGAGTTGAAAATCAATGCGTCCGCCCTTGCGGGAAGGCACGAACAATCGCACAATTTCAGAGAGCGCCGTCGAGATCCTTGTCTGGTCCTGTGCGTCAAACGAGAGGAGGCTCGCCACCTGCCGCGCCCGCTGCCGCGCAGTCACCACATCGTCTTCGTAATTGATTTCGATGAGACTGATGCTCTCGGACATAACGGCTCCTATTGCAACCCGTCGCGAATTCTCCCCTTGAGGGCAACCACAGTGGCGTCGTCGCGGCCACGCGTGAAATCGCGGAAGAGGACCCCCGCAATGAGGCTGGCATCGCGCGCCAACAGGCCCGGATAGCGGCCGAAATCCCACTGGGTGCCAATGCCGTCGCTGTGAAGGAGCAACACCGACTGGGCCTGCCACGGATGGGAGAACTCTGATATCTTGCGGTACTCATGCCCCATGATGCCGTTATGAGAAATCAGATGGCGTCGCTCGGTGCCGGTCACAACCACCGCGGCGATATTGCCAATCCCGGCGAACCGCACGACCCCGGCCGCTTCGTCGAACACAGCCACGCCGAAGGCGGCACCGCGAGTGGGCTTAGCCGCCTGATGAGCGGCTTCCACGATCTCGACCGGCGAAAGACGGGCCGGTGCTTGACTCACGGCGTCGATGATCGCCCTGGCGGCCTCTGACGCGATCACGCCGTGACCCAAACCGTCGGCCACGGCGCAAACCCACCCGTCCGCGAACCAACGCGCGATCCAACTGTCGCCGCAAACGGCTTCTCCCGATTTAGCCTGTCGGACGGCTCCCACCGATTGCGCATGCGCTGACACTGTCCGGCGTTGTGCGAACACGCGCGCCACCACGGCCGTTCCCTTTCCCTGCTGCGAATAGAGGTCGAACTCTTCGGCCATGCGCTGCACGGCGCCTAATCCCGTTCCCGAGCTACCGGCCGTCGAATACCCGTCGCCCAGCGACAGAGCCACGTTGGATATCCCCGGCCCTTTGTCCAACGACAGCACTTCGACGCCCTCCTGCCCTTCGGCACCAAGCCGGCGCAACAGCAACTCTCCGCCCTTTGCATGCTTGACCAAGTTCGTGGCCAACTCAGTGACCACGAGCGCGAGATTGCCGACGGCCGGCTCATCCATATCCGCATCCTGCGCGAGGGCGATGGCTGCGCGTCTCGCGGCCGCAGGTTGACTCGACTCCGTGACCGGCACACAGATTTGCTCAAAAGGTATTGTTGCGTTCATTTCCATCTCACAATGGTTACCGTCGTCCCTTTTCCAGGCTCGCTCTCAATCGCAAACTCGTTCACCAGCCGTTTCGACCCGCTCAACCCCAATCCCAGTCCGCCGCGTGTCGTATAGCCGTCCTTCATGGCCAGCTCGACATCGGGAATGCCGGGACCGGTATCGATGAAGATGACCTTCACGCCGCGGCGGGGTCCGTCATTCAACGCCTGCAGTCGCATTTCCCCACCCCCGCCATGCACGAGTGTGTTCCGCGCCAGCTCGCTCGCGGCGGTGACCAACTTGGTTTGATCGACCAGCGACAGGCCTTGGAAGATGGCACAGTCCCGCACCAGCTGGCGGGCCTTGATGACGTCGTCCATTGCCCGCAGGCCGATTAAGTCATCGCGGAGAACGGGCATTGGCTAAGGTCTTTCTGGACGACTTGAGGAGCGTCATGCCGGCGTCCACATTGAGCGCGGTCCTGATGTTCGGCAGCGCCAAGCCCAACTCCACCAAGGTGATGGCGACGGCCGGGCGCATACCCACCACCACCGTCTCGGCATCCAACACGCGCGACATGGAGGCAATGTTGCCGATCATGCGGCCGATGAACGAATCGACGACCTCCACTGACGAGATGTCCAGGAGCACGCCTTGCGCCCGCTCCGAGACAATGCGTTCCGTCAGCTCATCCTGGAGCGTCATCGCGACGCGGTCGTGCATATCGACCTGAATGGTCACAAGGAGATAGGATCCCATCTTGAGTATCGGAATACGTTCCATCACTCACTCCGTCTGTGCAGTCAGTCTGATCTGTCTCGTCTATCTCATGGCTCGGATGTGGACGGCATCATGTCATGGAGCCGCTTTCGAGATGGTGGCGCCCATACGCTGCAGCGCAACCTGGAACGCATCGGCCAACGTCGCCTTGGTGATGATGTCATTGAGGTTCACGCCAAGGTGGACGATCGTTTGTGCAATCTGCGGACGGATACCGCTGATGATGCAATCGGCGCCCATGAGCCGCGTCGCCGCGACCGTCTTCATCAGGTGCTGCGCCACCAACGTATCGACCGTTGGAACGCCGGTAATGTCGATGATCGCGATACGGGCACCGGTCTCCACCACGCGCTGCAGCAAGCTCTCCATGACCACCTGGGTCCGCCCGCTGTCGAGTGTGCCAATCAACGGAAGCGCCAACACCTCGTCCCAGAGTTGAACGACCGGCGTGGACAACTCCATCAGCTCCTGTTGCTGCCGGAGAATGACCGATTCACGGCTCTCCTGATAGACTTCGGTGGTGTACAAGCCGAGCTTGTCCAGCAGGATGGTGAGATCCCAGAACATTTCGGCCAACCGCTTGCCGTCCTGACCGGCCCGTTGCTGCACCAGATCGAACAACGGCTGCTTGAGCGAGAAGACAAACATCGCTGTCTCGGAGGGACCGAATCCCTGCACTGCACGGCTCCGAGAAATCTCGGTAAGGTTGTCCTTGACCGGCTTCCAATGGGGCGACGAACTGTCCGCGCTCGTGGCGAAGGCCTCCGCAAACAATTCCAAAAACTGCCGCGAAGTCTCCCGCAACTCCGATTCCTTCAGCAGATCCCGCCGCAGCGTCAAAGCGGCGAGTTGATAGCTCATCCAGTCTTTCAAAATGACATCTTGCCGGTTTCGAATTTCCTCGGCCATCTGCGTGTTGTGCCCCATGGAAGTCCTCCCCTTCTTAATAATGATTCGCCCCACTCTCACCCTGCCCGCCGGACCACTTGCTCGAGGCCGTCATCACCCGGCCGCCGACCCGCTTCCGACGTGCGCCATCAGCACTTCCCGCATCCTGCGGTACAACTCATTCACAGCCGCTTCTTTGGTGAGGAGGAGGACGGCACCGGCCTTCAGCATGGCCTGGACGTTGCTCCCTGTCGCATTTACCGACAACCCGATCACCGCCACTTCGGGAAACGTTCGAGTAATGAATGCAGTGGCGTCGATGCCATTCATCCCCGGCATATTGATGTCCATGACGACCAGCGCAGGCCGGAACCGCTCGACCAGCTGCAGGGCATCTTCACCGTTGGAAGCCTCCCCCACAATCTCCACATCGTCGTACGATTCAAGCACACTGCGCAGCCCTTCCCGAACCATGGCGTGATCGTCCACCAGGAGCACGCGAATTTTTGCGCTCTTTTGCAGAAATGAGGACTGGGGAGAGCCGGATGCGGAAGGGTCGGACACCCGCTCGATCGTCACGGTAGTGTCCTGTCTTCTTCCCGGTGCTCCATTGATGATCTTAGATGCCGCAAGGCTGTCCGTGCCAACGGGCAACGAGAGCATCGCCGTGGTGCCCTGTCCCTGCGAAGAGCGGATCTCCAAGGTGCCGCCCAACGCTTTCATGCGTTCACGGATGCTGAACAGTCCGAACTTCGAGGACAAGGCTCCGGACGGAGCATCGCCGGGCGGAACCGCCGCGTCGAAGCCGACTCCGTTGTCTTCCACCGAGATGCGGAGGTTGCCGTCGGTCAGTTCCAGCTTGACGTTCGCCTCGTGCGAATGCGCGTGCTTGGACGCATTGATCAAGAGTTCACGGACCGATTGAAAGAGCAGCACCGCTTGATCTTCCGGCAGCGAGATCTGAGTCTCAGGCACCCGTACGGCCACCGTCAGATCGTGCCGCTTCATCTGAGTGGCCAGCCACAGGAGACCGGCCGCCAGCCCGTGCTCGTGCAGTACCGGAGGGCTCAATTCGGCCACCAGCGTTCTCGTGTACTGGAGCGCTTCGGACAACACGTCGTCGGTTTGCTTCATGATGTCGACCGCACGGGGCGCCGCTTGCGGCAATCGCATGCCTTGACCCAATTTGAGTTTGCCGAGCACCAGCATTTGCTGCAAATGATCGTGAAGCTCCGCCGCCAGCCGTTTGCGTTCGCGCTGCTCGGCCAAGTTCAGTTCGGTTGTCAATGCGCGGAGCCGGACCTGTGACTGCACTAGTTCCTGGGTGCGTTCGCCCACCAATTGCTCTAACTGCAACGCGAATTCCCTGAGACGTTCCTCGCTTCGCCGAAGGGCTTCCCTGGCCAACACCTGTACCGAGACATCGCGGAAATAGCAGACGACGCCGAAACGGCCATCCGACAGTACAATCCGGTCGATACGCCACTCGTAGGACTCGATGGCGTCCCGGTCCAACCGTCGTTCAACCCGCTCAGGCGCAATATAGGATTTCCCAGTGTCCAGCGTATGCCGAAAGCACGTCATCACCTCATCTGCGTACGCTTTCTCCCAGAGGATATGGAGGACCTCGTCAAGCTCCCGGCCTATCAGATCGGGAATCTCGCCAAATACCGGCAAGGCAACGGGATTCACCTGTGAGATGCGGAACTCCGCATCGACGAGATAGACGCCGAACGGCGCTTGGTTCAAGAGGGTCTCAAACTGCCTGCTCTGATGAAGCAAAACCCGTTCAGCTTCACGCCGAACCCGGGCGATCTCGAGATGAGCGGCCACCCGAGCCAACAGCTCTTTGGCGCTGAACGGCTTGATGAGATAATCGTCCGCTCCCCGCTCCAGCCCTTCAATGCGTGATTCCTCTCCGGCGCGGGCCGACAACAGAATGACCGGCAATGTTTTTGTGTGCGGACGCCTCCGCAACTCGCGCAACAGGGCAAACCCATCGACGTCAGGCATCATGACGTCGGTCAACACCAGATCCGGCGGATCTTGGTCCACCCGCTCGAGCGCGACCCGGCCATTACTGACCGTTTCGACTTGATAGACCTCGCTCAAGAGTCGTCCCAGATACCCGCGCATGTCCGCATTGTCGTCCACGACGAGCACGCGTAACCGGGGATGCAGAATGGGCAACGATGGAGAAATATCCGCGATCATCTCCTGCGATGCCTGCTCCACCCTTGTGGCGACGTCGTGCTCCTCAGAGGAAGGCAGCCAGCGAAGCGCTTCCTCGACAAAGACGTCCGAGCGCGTCGCGGTCGACGCCAGTAGGCGAGGTCCGCGCAGATGATCCTGCGGCAGATGCGCGGTGCCGAACGGAATTTTGACGGTGAAGACGGAGCCTCGGTTCGGTTGGCTGACGGCTTCGATCGTGCCTCCATGCAGTTGCACCAACTCCTTCACGAGCGCGAGTCCGATCCCAGTGCCCTCAATCGTCCGACCGCGAGCGCCTTGGACACGATGGAATCGTTCAAAGATTCGTCCTAGCTGATCCTGTGGAATGCCCGTCCCCGTGTCCCGAACCTCTAGGATGACGGTGTGCGCGGGAGCCATTTCTTCGTGTACGCTCACCGTAACGCCGCCCTCAAACGTAAACTTGAAGGCGTTGCTCAGCAAATTCAGGACGATCTTCTCCCACATGTCACGGTCGACATAGACGGGCTCCGAAAGGGGCGGACAATTGACGTGCAAAGTCAATCGAGCCTGCTCCATGGCCGCCCGAAACACTCCCGCCAGTTCAGAGGTGACCGTTGCGAGATCGGTCGGTTCATAGCTGGCCTCGATCCGTCCGCCTTCGATGCGCGAGAAATCGAGCAGCGAGTTGACCAATTTGAGGAGCCGCCGGCTGTTGCGGTAGGCAAACTCGAGCCGTTCCTTGTGGACAGGGTTGCTGCCGGACACCGGGTCATGCAACGCCTCGACGAGCGGATCAAGCATCAACGTGAGCGGCGTGCGGAACTCGTGGCTGACATTGCTAAAGAACGTCGTTTTGGCCCGGTCGAGTTCCGCCAGAGCCTCGGCGCGCCTCCGCTCGTCCTCATAGGCACGTGCATTGGACACCATCGTCGCCACATGGTTGCCAACCAGCTCAAAAAATCGGCGATACGCTTCGTCAAACGCGCGTCTGGGACTGATCCCGAGTATGAGATAGCCGGCCGCGTCGGATTGACCGGCTTTTTTCAGCGGGATCACCGCAGCGGAGGTTGCGGACTCGGGCCAGGGCCGTCCCGGCAAGGGACCAAAGCACCGCTCAAGATCGGTCAGCACGACCATGCCGTCCGACTGAGCGCAGCTCAGTCGCCATGGTTCTTGCTCACCGGTGAGGTCAATCCTCACCGGTGCTACCGTTGAGTGCTCCGGCAATCCGCAGTGCGATGCCAGGCCAGCGTGGAGACCATCGGTCTCCTTGAGGTACAGCAGCGCAAACGGAATGTCCGGCGTATGCTCGAGCACTTCGGCCATGATGCGGGCGGCCTCGGGTGTTGTCCTTGCCTCGGCGCTGAGTTCCTTGAGGATGGCCAATCGGCGTTCATGCAAGACCCGCTGCGTGGTTTCGGTCACAGCGCAGAAAATCCCGCCAACGTCTCCCCGTTCATTCCTTCCGGCGCCGAAAGAAAAGGTAAAGTACACCTCCTCGAGATATCCGGATCTTTGGAAGATCAGCTGCTGATCTTCCGCCCAGGAGGGCACACCAGTCTCGAACACGGCTCGCAATACAGGACCGAGCACGTCCCAAATATCGGCCCACACGACCTCGAACGGTTGTCCAAGCGCCCATGAATGTTTTGAGCCTAATATAGGGATATACGCGTCGTTATATAACGAGATGAACTGAGGTCCCCAATACAGCACGATGGGGAAACGCGAGTTCAGACAGATACTCACTGCAGACCGGAGGCTCTGCGGCCATTCACAGGCTGGCCCGAGCGGCGTTGTCGAGAAATCGAACGATCGCATCAGCGCGCCCATTTCCCCGCCGCCGCTCAGGAAATCGTTCGTCGGCTTTCCTATGCTCTCTTGCATGACGTTCCAGAATTGCGTCTTAACGCACCTCAGCCACACCCTTGCCGTTCGTGACCTCTCCGTCGAGGACTTCGCGGATGGTTCGATACAGTTCGTCGACGGCAGCCTCCTTCGTGAGCAAGACCGCGCCCCCGGCGTTGAGAATCGCCCGGCGTGCCTCATCGCCCGCTTGAACGGAGAGACCGATGACGACCGTCTCGGGCCAGCGGGCTTTGATGCGCGCCGTGGCTTCGATGCCGTTCTTCTTCGGCATGTTCAGATCCATCACCACCAGAGCAGGTCGCAGTTGTTCGACTAATTCGATGGCCTCTTCGCCGTTCGAGCCTTCGCCCACGATCTCCACATCCTCGTAGGATTCCAACAGACTGCGCAGTCCCTGGCGGACCATCGTGTGATCATCGACCAACAGGAGTCGGATGGTATTGCCCGGCGGGGGATGAAACGGCGCGTGGGGAATGTGGAAGACGGATTCCTCCACTGGCGGCTTGGTTGTCCCGGCCATGGCGAACATGTCGGCCGGCATCGTCCCCTGGGCCGGTTCTGCCTTGACAAGCGGCAACGTCATCGTGATCGTCGTCCCTTCGCCCGGACGGCTCCTGACCTCCAACCGTCCACCCATCGCCTGCATGCGCTCTTTGACGCTGAAGAGACCGAAATGCCCGTTTTCCGACTTGGCTTCCATGGCCGCTGGGTCGAACCCACGGCCGTGATCCTGGACTTCAATGCGGAGCTGCTGATCCGGATCGATCTTCAACGACACGGTCGCGCGATCGGTCCCCGCATGCTTGGCGACGTTGATCAGCAGTTCGCGCACCGATTGAAACAGCAACACCGCCTGATCGTCCGGGAGAGAGACTTGCTCCTCCGGAACCCGTACCTCCACCAGAAGCCCGTGCAAAGGCATTTGCTTCGCCAGCCAGTTGAGTGCCGACGGCAATCCCAATTCGTCCAGCACAGGCGGGTTGAGTTTGGCCATCAACGACCGCGTGTACTCGCCGGCTTTTTCCAAAAGGTTGTCGATTTCCGCCACCAGTTGCGGTACAGGGGACTCTTGTGCCGAGACTTTCTGACGAAGCTGGCTCATCTTGATGCGCCCCAGCGCCAAAATTTGGGCGAGATAATCGTGCAGCTCCGACGCAAGCCGCTTGCGCTCCCGCTGCTCCGCGAGCGTCAATTCGCTGGCGAGGGCTTGCAGCCGATGGTTCGATGCCACGAGATCCCGCGTGCGCTCCATGACGCGCTGTTCCAAATCGCCGTTCAGACGGCGCAAGGCTTCTTCTGCTCGTTTCCGTTGGCCCAACTCCATCTCCAACGCATGGTTCGCGACCTTGAGTTGCGCCGTCCTCGACGCAATGCGTAGCTCCAGGTCCGCGTTGAGCGACACGATCGCATTGCGGGCGGCGGTATGCTCTTCCCGCAATCGCCGTTGTTCCAGGGCATGGCGGACCGACTCTCCCAGTCGCCCCAGCCGATCCTTCAACAGATAATCCGCCGCCCCGCCCCGCATGAGCGCCACCGCCTCTTCATCGCCGATCGCATGAGAGACGATGATGAAGGGCAGGCCAGCATCGCTCTGCTGCGTAACCTGCAGCGCCTCGGATGAACTGAAATGCGGAAGATTATGATCGTAGATGATGACGTCGGGCCGGTCTTCGGCCAGAGCGTTCACGAACGCTTCGCGCGAGTCCACACGGCGATACTGCGGATCGAACCCGCCTTTCCCCAATTCGCGAATGACCAGTTCAGCGTCATTCGGGTCATCCTCGACGATCAAGAGACGCAACGTTGCCATAGCCCCTACTCCTTCCCCTGTCCGGTTCATGATGATGTGGACAATTCCGCAGGCACTGCGTTGAGCAACATCCAGTAGAGTCCCAGTTGCCTGACGGCATCGCTGAACTGGGGGAAGTCCACCGGTTTGACCACGTAACTGTTCACCCCGAAGTTGTAACTTTTTGCGAGATCCTGCTCTTCCCGTGAGGAGGTCAGCACGACGACCGGAATGTGTTTGGTGCGCGGATCGGTTTTACACCGCTGCAAGATCTCCAGTCCGTCCACCTTGGGGAGCTTGAGGTCGAGGAGGATGAGACGGATATTCTGACAGGGGCTTGTTTCGGCATATCGGCCGGTCGAAAACAAGCATTCCATCGCTTCCTCTCCGTCGCGCACCACATGGATCTTGTTCGCAATGTGGTGTTTCTGAAAGGCGCGCAACGTGATCTCGACGTCGGCGGGATTGTCTTCGATCAACAAGATGTCCATTCCGTCAGTCATCGCATGGCCTTTCGTAAAGAGAAAAAAAGCGTGGCGCCGCCATCGACCTTGCCTTCCGCCCAGACACGTCCGCCGTGCCGTTGCACGATGCGCTGCACGATCGCCAGGCCGACGCCGGTGCCTTCGAACTCATCTTTCAGGTGCAGGCGTTGGAACACCCCGAAGAGCTTGTGCACATATTTCATGTCGAACCCGACGCCGTTGTCCTTGACGTAGTAGACGCAGGCACTCTCCTGCCGGTCGTCCGGCAACCAGCCGACCTCGATCTGGGGCAGTGGACGGCCGCGCGTGAACTTGAAGGCATTCGACAATAGATTTGTCCAGACCATCTTCAACAGGCGCCAATCGCCGCTGCAGGCCGGCAGCTCGCCGATCGTGAGATCGATGGCGGGTCCGTCCTGCGTCAGCGCAAACTCCTCCGCCACCTCTCTGGCGATCTGCGTCATATTGGTCGGACGAAAATCCATGCCGACCCGGCCCAGTCGCGAAAATTCCAAGAGATCGTCGATCAACTCACCGGCTTGAGTGGACGCCTTCTTGACGATGCCCAGACAGCGACGCACCTCGTCGTTCAATTCCGCACCATAGTCTTCTTCGACGATGCGAACATAGGCGTCGACGGTGCGCAGCGGCGCGCGCAGATCGTGCGAAACCGAATAGGAAAAACTCTGCAGCTCCTTGTTCGCTTCGGCCAACCCGGCTTTCTGCTGAGTCAGTTCGTCGTTGGCTGCCGTGAGGGCGCGATCGCGGTCTTTCAGCATTGCCTCCGCGCGCTTCGGCTCCGTCACGTCGCGGAACACGACGACCATTCCGGTGATGTCGTCTCCCGACCAAATAGGCGAAGCGCTGTACACCACATCAAAGACGCTGCCGTCTTTACGGATAAAGACGTCTTCGTTGTTGAGCAACGGCACACCGTTGCGCATGACTTGCAGGACCGCGCATTCTTCCGCGGGAAACGGCCTCCCATCCGGATGCTTGTAGTGGATGACGTCGTGCATGTTTCGCCCGACGAGTTCGTCCCTCGTCCAGCCGAGCAGCTTCTCGGCGGCGCGATTCAAGGAAATGGTGATCCCCTGTCGGGTCTGCGTATACAGTCCTTCGCCGATGCTGCTAAACACCGCTTCTTGATACTGCAAGGCCTGACGCAATCGTTCACGGCTTTGCGCCAGCACAAACTGCTGCTGCACCTGCTCGGTGATGTCGCGTGCGATCTTTGACGCCCCGATCACCTTGCCCTGATCGTCGAACAATGGCGAAATCGTGAGCGACACGTGGAAATCCGTGCCGTCCTTGCGGCGCCTGATCGTTTCAAAGGTCTCGACGAGTTCGCCACGGGACACCTTCTCGAGGATGCGCTGTTCTTCGTGTTGACGCTCCGGCGGGATCAGCTTCATGACGGGTTGACCGATCATCTCCTCGGCCTGATAGCCGAACAGCCGTTCCGCGGCCTGGTTCCAGCTTGCCACGATGCCGTTCAAGTCCTTGCTGATAATGGCGTCATCCGTGGATGTCACGATGGCCGCCAGATGCGCCGTCGCCCGTACGGCGCGTAACCGGTCAGAGATATCCCGCAGGTATGCCGTAAAGAATGGGGGCCGACCTGGTCTCTGCGTGACGGTAATGGAAAATTCCACGGGAATTTCGGTCCCGTCGGCCCGCATGGCGGGCAATTGGATCCGCCGTCCCAGTACCTTGGCCTCACCCGTTTCGAGATACCGCTGCAATCCCCTTCTGTGAGGTTCCCGCAATTGTGGCGGAATGATCAATTCGGCGACGGTGCGTCCGACGGCCTGCTCCTGACTGTAGCCGAACATCTGTTGGGCCGCCGGGTTCAAATCCTGCACCCGCCCTTTCGCATCCATCGTGATCAAAGCGTCGAGGGCCGAATCAAAAATCCCACGCGCCCTGGCTTCGCTTTCCCGCAAAATTTCGCTGGTTTGCTTCCGTTCCGTGATATCGAAGTTCACTCCTGTCAGCCGTATCGGTTGGCCTGAGGCGTCTCTGAGCCATCGCCACCGGCCGACGAGCCAGCGAACCTCCCCATTCGGTCTCACGATGCGGAATTCCTTGTCCTCCGCATCGCCGCTTACACGTGAACGCTCGACAGCCCGTACCATCATGTCGCGATCATCCGGATGGACGCAGCGTTCCCACGCAGCTTGAGTGTTGGCGAATTCATCGGCACGAAGTCCATACATGGCGTAGAGCTCCGGGCTCCAGGTATTGACTCCCGTCTCGAGGTTCCAGTCGAACGAGCCAACCTGGGAGGCTTGCTGGGCCAAATGCAATCGCTCTTCGGTCAAACGCAGGTTTTCAGCCATTGCCTCGGCCCGTTTCCGTGCCCGGTGCATCACGTGACCGATTCCAATAAAGGTCAAACTGACGGCTCCAAAGGTCACAAGCCCGACCTGCTGGGAAAGGTCGCTGATGGTCAGAGTAAAACGCGGCGGGATAAAGAACCACAGGGCGGCAAGTCCAGACAGCACGGTGGCGGTGACCGAGGCAGCCAGGCCCGCATACCAGGTCGTGAACGCGATGGCCAGAAAAAATGTGACATACGGAAGTTGATCGCCGAGATACGAATCAAGCGCAAGACGCCACAGGAGGGCCAGGGCAGTGGCGATGAAGGCGACGCCCTGTCCTTTCAACGCAATACGCATATCGGCCATCGAGTCGTTGCCCTTTGTTCCTTCCACAGCGCGCGAAAAGATCTCCATGAGCATTCCCCCAACCCGTCAGTCAGGGCGACTCGAGAATCCGCCAGGCGCCGTAAGTTGTTGGTGAAGCGAGAGAAGTATAGTGGGTTTTGGCTGACGCCGAATCCTAGGGAGACCCCTAGTTTTCGGTTGATTTGAGCAAAAACTATAAGTAATTCGGCCCAAGAAGCGACAACCGCATCGCGGAAGGCTTGGACGGCCTTTAGCAGGGCGGCCTATAGACGTCCATCATCTCGATGTTCGTCGTCGCCGGATAAAATTCTCCAAAGCGATTCATGACCCAGCCCTTATGGGCGTGGATCTCTTTGAGGAGCACTGGTTGAGCGATGTAGTTGGGGCAGACAGGAGAGATCACGACAAACCGGTGGGAAGCGCTTTCCCGTTCGCTCCAGTAACAGTTGAATACCTGGACTTGCACCGCCTGATCGCCAAGCATGGTCTGATCCGGCGGCTCCGCACCGCAGGTCATATTCCCGTTCAAGACCAGCATCAAAAACAGGGCAATCGCGTTCATGATACGTCCTCCAACGACTGGTTCGTTGCATCGCGATCGTGCCCCGATTCAAAGACCGCGCACTCTCCATGCTGACTGTAGGTGCAAGAACAGTTCCGGTTCGCAGTACTGTGATAGATCCCTAGGTAAGAAGGTGCTGGGGGATTCATATAGGACTCGGACGGACAAGTTGTCCAGTTCGGAGTGATGTATCCAATTCTTATCTTCGCCCGCAGACCTCGGGCGATTTTCAGACAACTCAAGGGGTCTTGAGCGTAAGGCAGCAACACGAGACAAGAGACGATTCAACAGGAAATGGCCGAACCCAAGAAAAAATCTGTTTTGGCGGAGCTCCGCGACGTCCGCGATTTCAATGTACTGACTATCTCACTGACCGGACTCTTCATCCTCGCCTTCGTGTGGTTCTTGCGCCAGGCACAGGATTTTGCGGTACTCTCACGCTAGCCGTGCTTCTTCACTTTCTCCTCATGCCAGTCGTGCGCTGGTTCAAAGGTCGTCGAGTTGCGGAGCCGGTTGCGGCCGCTGTGATACTCCTCGCCTTGACGGGTCTCGTCAGCCTTACGACCTATCAGCTAGCCGAACCGGCCGCGCAATGGCTTGAGAAGGCGCCACGGGCAGTCAAGGTGATTGAACAGAAGATCCTTCCGGTCAAAGACTCCATGACGCAAATCACGGAAGCGGGCGATGCCATCAATCGCGTCGGTCAACAGGAATCCTCGCCGGACATCCGCAAGGTGCAGGTCGTGCCTGACCAGCGGGCCGCGATCGTGAGTCTGTTGGGAAAAGGCCTGGCCAGCATTGGAACGACGCTCCTGCTCCTCTATTTCCTCCTGGCATCGGGTGATCTCTTCGCACAGAAGCTTCTGAGCCTCCTGGTGCAGGGCGAAGATCGCGGCTGCGCCACCGAGATTCTCGACGGCATGGAACAACAGCTTTCTGGCTTTCTGCTTCAGACCATTCTGATGCAAGCGGGACTTGGGCTTGCCCTCTGGTTGTCCTTATGGGCGCTGGGGATGCCCAATCCGGGCCTCTGGGCAGCGTTGGCCGCTGTCTTGCAAATCATTCCATACATCGGCGGCCTCCTAGTCCTTGTTGTTGATCGCGATCGTCGCCGCGGTGTCGTTCGATCACGCGTGGGCGATCGCAGGACCAATCCTGGCCTACCTCTTGTTGACCATCCTCAAAGGATTCCTGGCACCTGTAGTGCTCGGACGACGGCTGGTGCTCAATCCCGTCGCCATCCTGGTCAGCCTGGTGTTCTTCAGCTGGATGTGGGGACCCGCAGGAACCCTGCTCGCGGTTCCACTGCTCGCGTGCTTCAAGATTTTGTGCGATCACATTCAACGGCTCAGACCGGCCGGAGAATTTCTCGGGTAGGGAACAAATATCTCATATCTCAGATCTCAAATGTGAGATGTGAGGTTTGAAATTTGAGATTTGAGATTCACCAGGCTTAGGCCGCTTGCGTCCCGTAGTGTTTGAAGAGCTGCACTTCGTACGTAGGCGTAATGAGTTTCGAGGGGTCGTACATGGGTGCCGATTCGATCGCCTGTTGAGTGAGCAGGACGGCGACCGAGCGCTCGGCCCAGCTGATATGATCGATCCGCATGGTTTGCAGCAGCACTTTTTTCCCCGGCAGCCAATTACGCGTATCGACTTCCACGTAGCGGACCGTCCACGCTTCATCGTCGACCACCAGATCTTCGACATGGCCGACGGCCCCATTGGTCGCCCGGATATCGTAGCCGACAATTTCGCTGCTGCTGCGCAAGTGCGGATTTTTGGGCGCATCGGCAGGAAGCGTCGTATCGATCGGCATTGGCGGCGTCTCCGGAAATGGCACTGAGCTAGTCCATCCCGTCGGCCCCGGCTCCCAATAGGGGGCCCATTCGAAATGACGGAAATACGCTTCTTCATATTCGCGGGACAACGGCTTGGCCGCTTCGATGCGAGGAGCCCGTCGGATTTGGTCCTTTGTCAGCGCAACCTTCAAGGTTCGATGGGCGTCGTTGATCTCCATCACCGCGGCGGGGGCCAAGAGCACTTCACGGCTGAGGAGCCACCCGCCCGCCTTCACCACCAGATAGCGGATCGCCCAATTGCGATCGTCAAAGTAGACTTCCTGGACGCTGCCGATTTCGCCGTCGGTGGCCAAGATCGTCAACTCGGTCAGCTCACGAATGCGGCGCAATTGCTTCATGGGAAATCCTCCTGAGGGACAGGAGTCGGCCGCGACGGTGACGCCACGCTGCGGCTGGTCTTGGAGCTGGTGTTCTTGTAGAGAATGCCGGCGATGATGAACAGGTAGGACAGGATGCGGAGCATGTAGCCGAACGGCTCATACCCGAACGGTGGCACGTCTTCGTCGACGACGACCCGGCTCACGGCAACCGCGATGAACGAGGCGGCAAAAAAGAGGAAAAACCGGTCCCCGGTGATTTTCCAAAATCGCACAAAAAACAGCCCCGCGATCACGTCGCCCATGATGACGGCGCCCAAAAGCACATGTGTCAACGGCGTCATCGGATCATTCTCGTTCGAGGATCAGACCGGGCAAGAGAACAAACAGACCGATGAGGGCCACCACATAGCGGTAGACGGTCAGATCCGCGTCGGGTAACACGAGTTTATCCACGACCAAAAAGACATTGTTCAGCGCAGCAATGGAAAAAAACAGACTGCACCAGAAGAGCAGTCGATACCGCGTCTTCTGATAGGCTTGTAGCAGCAGCCACGCGCACATCAGCGCAGTGAGCATGCATAAGCCGTAGACGAATGCGAGAATCATGGTTTGTCTTTTTTCTTGAGCGAAAAGGCCTCGGCAAACTCGTGAAGGCGTGTGCGAGGCTTCGAATGAATCAGATTCGAGATCACCACCAGGTGCTTAGAGTAGTAATACACGAGCCGGTCCACGAGCTCCCGAAGTTCGCCGGCGGCCGGCGCATACCTGAAGCGCCAGCCAATGTCCTCCTGCCTGCTGAGCAATAATCCCTGTGCCTTGAGCGCATCCAGTTCTCCTCGGCACGCTCGCTCACTAATATACAATCGTTCGGCCAGCGAGCTGGAGGGCCACCAGGTGTCGGGCGCATTGCGCATCATGATCAGCGCTTCGAGCTGCGCGATTGAGCCGATGCGTTCCAGGACGAACTGCTGCACTTCGACCGGTACGACTGCTTCTCCGTCGAATTTCTGAAAGGGTTCGTCGCTCACGGTCGCTCCGACAGCGACGATGACGACAGCGAAGCGCTCGTGCCGGTCAGGCTTGCGGCGCGGCAGCGGAGGATGGTTTCAATCAACCGATCAGCGGCCGAGTCTTTCGTGAGATAGGCGGCCGCACCAGACTCCCGCATCGCGCTTTCATGCTGCCCGCCCTCGTGCATAGACAGGCCGATGACGACCGTCCCGGGCAGTTCCCGCTTGATGCGTCTTGAGGCTTCCACACCGTCCATTCGAGGCATGTTGACGTCCATGACGACGACGTCGGGTTTTAGTGCCGTCGCCAAGTCGACCGCCTCCTGGCCGTCGGCCGCCTCACCGACTACTTGTAAATCCGTCCTATAGCGTAAAACGCTCGACAGGCCGTTTCTCACCAAGGCATGATCATCCACCAGCAGGACCCGAATGCGGAGCTTGTCATCGTGCGGATCCTTCTGCCTCACGAGTTCCGCACCGCCGCCAAACGCCGATTTCTGTGCACGGACTTGCGAGTACTCCAAGTCGGGCTCCGGCCGCGCCATCGACTTGGGCTGGTGCTCCGGTTTTTGGCCACCGGACTCGGCGTCGGGGGCCGTAACCGGTACGGTGAGCGTCGCCTTCGTGCCTTTGCCGGGCGTAGACCTGAACTCGAATGTTCCTCCCAGGGCGCGCATCCGTTCGCCGATGCTGAACAACCCAAATTTCGATGACAACGTGCCGGGCGACCTGGACGTCTGGTCGGATCCCAGGCCTTCGTCCATGACGGCAATCACGAGCCGTCCTTCGCGCTGCTCCATGCGGATCGCCGCCTGATCCACACGGGCATGTTTCGCCACGTTGATGAGCAGTTCGCGGATGGACTGAAAGATCAGCACGGATTGGTCTTCAGGCAGCGTCGGAGAGAGACCCGGCTGCACGTCCACTTGTACCGAAAGCTGATACTGCTGCCGCATTTGATCGGCCAGCCACTTGAGGGCGGCCGCCAGCCCAAACTCGTGAAGCGCCATCGGAGTCAACTGGGCCACCAGCGACCGGGTATAGGTCAAGGCCTGTTGGAGAATATCGTCGGATTCACCGAGCCAGCCATCCACTTCCGCGTCCTCCATCCGCACGCGCGACTGCGTGACTTTGAGGCGCGCGCAGACGAGCAACTGCGCGAGGTAATCGTGCAGGTCCGTCGCGATGCGGCGTCGTTCCCGCTGCTCGGCGATCGTCAATTCGGAAGCCAGCTGACGCAGCAAGGTCTGAGACTGCAGCAGTTCCTTGGTGCGCTCCTTGACCCGGTCTTCGAGCTCTTCGGCGAGCCGGACAACCTTGCGGTGAATGGCCTGCCGCTCCGTCACGTCCCGATTGGTCTCGAGCACCAGGATGCCGCCAAAATCCTCGGTCATCGTCACCATGCGGCTTTCGACGACGACCTCCTGTCCGTCCTTGGTGCGTTGTTGAATCTCTCCCTGCCAGCGACCGTTCTCGACCAGTTGCCGGTGGAAGTCCTCTTCGGACAGCGGTAAGCCGGAGGAGAGCAGCCGATGGATTGGCCGTCCAGCCGCCTCTGCGACCTTCCATCCATACAGTTCCTCCGCCCCATGATTCCAATAGATAATGCCGCCGCCCAGTCGCCAGACCACGACCGCGTCGTGGGTTTGTGCGAGCAGCCCGGCGCGCCAGCGCAACTCTGCCTCAGTGCGCTTACGTTCAGAGATGTCGCGCAGAATGCCGGTGTACCGGATTTCTCCGTTTGAAAAGCTCTCGCTGACGGCGATCTCGACGGAGAACGCGTCACCTTGTTGGCGCCGGCCGTTCACTTCCCGCCAGAGACCGATGAGTCGCATCATGCGGCTGGTCGCATCGCCGGAAGACTCGTCCTCACCCTCGACGAACCAGCCAGGAAGCAGCATTGAGATGTTGCGCCCGATCATCTCCTCGATGCGATAGCCGAACATCTGTTCGGTGGCCGGATTGCAAGAAAGTATGAGGCCGGCGTGATCGAATGTGATGATGCTGTCCATCGCAGTCTCGACGAGCCTGCGATACCGCTCTTCACTTTCTCGTAAGCGCCGTTCCGCCTGATGCTTGAAGAGAGCGATTTCGATTTGGGTCGTGACATCGCGCTCCTCGAATGGCTTGAGGATGTACCCGAACGGCTCGGTTGCGGCGGCGCGCCGCAGGGTGGCCATGTCCGAATGGGCCGTCAGATAGACGATCGGGATATTGCGGGAGACCTGAATGCGTTCGGCGGTCTTAATGCCGTCCATCGGCCCGACCAAGCGGATATCCATCAGCACGAGGTCCGGCGCCAGGTTCTTCGCCGACTCTACGGCATCTTCTCCGTCCGCGGCGATACCGACGCAACGGTAGCCAACCCGTTCGAGCTTGCTGGCCAAGTCGGCCGCGACGACCGCTTCATCTTCAACGATGAGAATGTTCGCCTTGGGCATCCATCACCGCCTTGGTTTCTTGTGAAGACCCGACGCGCGAGTCCGGGATCTGGAACCGCAGCTCAAACGTCGTTCCCTCTCCCGTCTGCGTCACCACTTCGCCGCGCAGTTGCTTGCTCAACATGCGAATCAGGCGCAAGCCGAGCGACTCGGCCGCCTGCAGATTGAGTCCGGCGGGCAGCCCCCACCCGTTGTCCCGGAAGAGCAGGCGCACGGATTCGTTGCGCAGGCTGGTCAACTGGATCTCAATCGTGCCGTGGTCCCGTCCCACGAATGCATGCTTGAGGCTGTTGGTCGCGAGTTCGTTGAGGATGAGCCCACAGGGAATGGCCATGTCCACCGGGAGAAAGACCGGCTCCAGCTCGAGTTGCAAACTGACTTTGGACGACACCTCGCCATGCGCGAGGAACAATTCCTTCATCACATTTCGAATGTACGCGCCCAGCTCGGTATGCGCGAGATCGGCGGACTGGTACAGCTTTTCGTGCACCAACGCCATCGAACGCACGCGGTCGCGCGTGTCGCGGAACAACGTCCTCGTGGCCGGATCGTTTAGGCGCTCGGCCTGCAGATCAATGAGGCTGGAAATGACTTGAAGGTTGTTTTTCACGCGATGATGGACTTCCTTGAGCAGAATGTCCTTCTCATGCAGCGAAGCCTTGAGCTGCTTGAGCCGCTCTTCGATTTCCACTTCCATTGCCCGGTTCATCGTGGCCAGCGCCCGTGTCTTGCGGAACAGATCCACGAATACCGCCACCTTCGACTTCAGGATGAGCGGATTGACCGGCTTGCTCAGATAGTCCACCGCCCCCGCGCCATAGCCTTGGAGCACGTCCTCGTCTTCCCGGTAGTAGGCGGTCAAAAAGAGAATCGGAATGTGCTGAGTCCGTTTGCGCTGTTTGATCAGCTGCGCCAGCTCATAACCGCTGACGTCCGGCATCCGTACATCGAGCACGATGACGGCGAATTCATCGGCGATCAGCGCGAGTAGCGCTTCGTCGGCGGTGCGGGCACGGAAGAGACGGTGATCGGAGCAGGACAGGATGCTTTCCAGGACGTCGAGATTACGCGAATCATCGTCTACGAGCAGGATATTCGCGGGCTCTATGAAGGTGGTCATGGCGTCGATCACCGCTCCCTTGTGTACATGCGGAAGCCCCGTTACGATCTCTGCCCTGTGAGTCTACGGGCCGATCTCGCAGATTTTCAACTATTCAGCGCTCGTTCGGCCCTTCCGTGTCGTCACCGGTACAACCAGACGCGGAGCATGGACAACAGCTGCTCGGTATTCACCGGTTTGGCCACGTAATCCGAAGCGCCGGCTTCCAAGCACTTTTCCCGGTCGCCTTTCATAGCCTTGGCGGTCAAAGCCAGAATCGGGAGTGAGCGGAACTCAGGCTGCTTGCGGATCTCCCGGATGGTCGTATACCCGTCCATCTCGGGCATCATGATGTCCATCAGGACGACACTCAGATCCGGCGTGTTGCCAATGATCTCGATCGCATGGCGACCGTTGGTCGCGCTGATGACGTCCATGTCCTGATTTTCCAGCACCGTCGTCAACGCGAAAATGTTGCGCGCGTCGTCGTCCACCACGAGGACTTTGTGGCCCCGCAGCGCTTCATTGGATTGATGTAAGCGCTCCAGCAGCTGCTGCTTGGGTTCCGGCAGATCGGCAACCACGCGATGCAGGAACAACGCCGTCTCATCGAACAGCCGCTCGGGCGACTGGACGTCCTTCAACACGACGCTCTTGGCCACCACTTTGAGCCGGCGCTCTTCTTCCGTGCTCAAATCCTTTCCGGTAAAAACGACAATCGGCACATTGCCGAGCGTGGGGTCAGCCTTGACCTGATCGAGCAGCTCGAACCCGCTCATATCGGGTAGCCGGAGATCGAGCACGCAGCAATCGAACGACTGATTCCGCAGCGCGTCCAGGGCGGCGCCTCCCGTGCCGACATTGAAAATTTCGATGTCGTCATGCAGGAGCAACTCGGTAATGCTGCGGCTTTCGATCTCGTTGTCCTCGACGATCAGCAACCGTTTCAGATGCGGTGTGATGAAGTTGCGAATTCGGTCGAAGCAGGATTCCAATCCTTCGGTCGTGACGGGCTTCACCATATAGGAGAACGCGCCGTGCGCCAACCCATGCTGCCGCTCTTCTTCGAGCGAGATGATCTGCACAGGGATGTGCCGGGTCTTCGGATTGAGCTTGAGGTTGTTCAAGACGGTCCATCCGAGCATGTCGGGGAGGAAGATGTCGAGCGTAATCGCGGCCGGGAGGTATTCCAGCGCGAGATCCAACGCCTGCTTTCCGCGGGTCGCTACGATGCCTTTGAACCCCTTGTCGCGGGCCAGCCCTAACAACACCCGCGCATAGTGAGGATCGTCCTCGACGATGAGTACGACGAGGTCACGGTCATTCACCGCGTCCCGATCGTCGGCAATTTTTTCTTCGCCGACCACGGGCAGGATCGTCAGCGCCGGCGCCTGGCCCGAGATAGACATGGTGCTCGTCGGACGAATCTCCGTCGACGACGGGCCCGTGTAGACCAGCGGAAGATACAAGGTAAAGGTACTGCCTTGTCGCGGTTCGCTCGTCAGCTTGATTTCGCCGCCCAGCAGCGTGGCGAGCTCGCGGCTGATGGCCAGACCCAACCCCGTGCCGCCGTACTTCCGGCTCGTACCGGCGTCCGCCTGTTGGAACGCCTCGAAGATCAACTTCTGTTTCTCGGGCGCAATGCCGATGCCCGTGTCCGTAATGGCCAGCGCCATGACGTTATGCGACCGGCTCAACACCGGATGTTCCAGCGTCCAGCCTTCGGTAACAAGCCGCACATTCATCGCCACGTGGCCATGGGACGTGAACTTGAAGGCGTTGGACAGCAGATTTTTCAAGATCTGCTGCAGGCGCTTGGGGTCGGTCGTAAAGGCGCGCGGCAACCCCGCCTCGAACTCCAGATGGAACGGCAGGTTCTTCTGTTCCGCGATGTGTTTGAAATTGCGCTCGACGCTCTCGCGCAGAGACGTGAAGGTCATTTCTTCCGCCTCGACCGTGACCGTGCCCGATTCGATCTTCGAGAGGTCCAGAATGTCGTTGATCAGGTTGAGCAGGTCCGAGCCGGCGCTATGGATGTTCTTCGCGAACTCCACTTGCTTCTGGCTCAAATTGCCCGTCGTGTTGTCGCCCAACTGCTGGCCGAGAATCAGAATGCTGTTCAGCGGCGTCCGCAGCTCGTGAGACATGTTCGCCAGGAATTCCGATTTGTACTTCGACGTGAGCGCAAGCTCCGCGGCTTTTTCTTCGAGCGCGCGGCGGGCCTGCTCCACTTCCTTGTTCTTTCGTTCCACTTCCGTGTTTCGCTCGGCGAGCTGCTTGGCCTTGCGCTCGAGCTCTTCGTTGGTCTGCGTCAACTCCTTCTGTTGAGACTGAAGTTCCGTCGTGAGCTGTTGCGACTGCTGCAGCAGGTTTTCCGTGCGCATCGTCGCTTCGATGGTATTGAGCACCACCCCGATGCTCTGCGTGAGCTGCTCGAGGAAGGCGAGATGCGTCACCCTGAACGGATGGAGGGAGGCCAACTCGATGACGGCCTTCGTTTGCCCTTCGAACAACACCGGCAACACCACGATGTTGGCCGGCAGCGCTCGACCGAGACTCGATTGGATCGCCGCGTACGCTGGCGGGACGTCGGTCAAGAGGATGCGTTGCTTTTCAAGCGCACACTGCCCGATCAAGCCTTCGCCGGATTCCACCCGGTCCTCCGGCTGCCGCGCACTCGCGTATGCGGCCAGAAGGCGTAGGGAGGGCCGTTCTCCTTCGACGACGTCCATCTGGTACATCGTGCCCTGTTGCGCTTCAACGAGCGGGGCAAGTTCGGACAGCAGCATCTGACCGACCGTGAAGAGGTCGCGCTGTCCCTGCAGCATGCGGGTGAATTTCGCGACGTTGGTCTTCAACCAGTCCTGCTCCTGGTTGCGCTCGGTGGTCACGCGCAGGTTGTCGATCATCGTATTGATGTTGTCCTTGAGCTCGGCAACTTCGCCGCGTGTTTCCACCTGAATGGACCGGGTCAGGTCGCCCTTGGTCACGGCCGTCGCCACTTCGGCGATCGCGCGCACCTGCGTGGTCAGGTTCGCGGCCAAGAGGTTCACGTTGCCGGTCAGGTCCTTCCAGGTCCCGGCGGCGCCGGGCACGTTCGCTTGACCGCCCAGGCGGCCATCCACGCCGACCTCGCGGGCGACGTTCGTGACCTGATCGGCGAAAATCGCCAGCGTATCAGTCATGTTGTTGATGGTTTCACCCAGCGCGGCCACTTCGCCTTTGGCTTCGACGGTTAACTTTTGTCTTAGGTTTCCGTTCGCCACGGATGTGACGACCTTCACGATGCCGCGGACTTGGTCCGTCAGGTTGGTCGCCATGACGTTGACGGAGTCCGTGAGGTCCTTCCACGTGCCGCCCACGCCTTGCACGACCGCCTGGCCGCCCAGTTTGCCTTCCGTACCGACCTCACGCGCGACGCGGGTGACTTCGGCCGCGAACGCGTTGAGCTGATCCACCATCGTATTGATGGTGTTCTTCAACTCGAGGATTTCGCCTTTGACGTCGACCGTGATCTTCCGCGACAAGTCACCTCGGGCGACGGCCGTGGTGACCTCGGCAATGTTTCTGACCTGTGCGGTAAGGTTGGCACCCATGGCGTTGACCGAGTCCGTCAAGTCTTTCCAGGTACCGGCCACACCGGGCACGACGGCCTGGACGCCCAATCGGCCCTCGGTGCCGACCTCGCGGGCCACACGCGTGACTTCCGACGCGAACGACCGCAACTGCTCCACCATGGTATTGATGGCCTCTTTCAACTGGAGAATTTCGCCGCGGACGTCGACCGTAATCTTGCGCGACAAGTCGCCGTTGGCCACGGCGATCGTGACCTCGGCGATGTTCCGGACCTGAGCCGTCAGGTTGGAGGCCATCGAGTTCACGTTGTCGGTCAGGTCCTTCCAGGTCCCGGCCACGCCCGGCACGACCGCCTGACCGCCGAGTTTGCCTTCCGTCCCGACCTCACGCGCGACACGCGTGACTTCCGACGCGAACGACCGCAGCTGTTCCACCATCGTGTTCGCCGCTTCCTTGAGCTGCAAAATTTCACCGCGCACGTCGACGGTGATTTTCTTCGAAAGGTCCCCGTTGGCGACGGCGATGGTGACCTCGGCGATGTTGCGCACCTGGTCGGTCAGGTTACCCGCCATCTGGTTGACCGAGTCGGTCAACTCTTTCCACACACCGCTGACGCCTCGAACCTGGGCCTGGCCTCCGAGCTTGCCTTCCGTCCCGACCTCGCGGGCCACACGGGTGACTTCCGACGCGAACGACCGCAACTGCTCCACCATCGTGTTGATGGCCTCTTTCAACTGGAGAATTTCGCCGCGGACGTCGACGATGATTTTCTTTGAGAGGTCGCCGTTGGCCACGGCCACCGTGACTTCGGCAATGTTTCTGACCTGGGCGGTGAGATTACCGGCCATTTCGTTGACGCTCTCGGTCAACTCCTTCCACACGCCGCTGACGCCTTTGACTTGGGCCTGACCGCCGAGCTTGCCTTCGGTGCCGACTTCGCGAGCCACACGGGTAACTTCCGACGCAAACGACCGGAGCTGCTCCACCATGACGTTGATGGTTTCTTTCAACTGCAAGATTTCGCCGCTCACGTCCACGGTGATCTTGCGCGAGAGGTCGCCGCGGGCCACGGAGGTGGCGACCTCGGCAATGTTGCGCACCTGCGCGGTGAGGTTGTTCGCCATGCTGTTGACGTTGTCGGTGAGATCTTTCCAGGTGCCGCCGACGCCGGGCACCACCGCCTGCACGCCCAACTTCCCTTCCGTCCCGACCTCGCGCGCGACGCGCGTGACTTCGGCCGCAAACCCGTTCAACTGGTCGACCATCGTATTGATGGTGTTTTTTAGCGCGAGGATTTCGCCTTTGACGTCGACCGTGATCTTGCGCGACAAGTCACCTCGGGCGACGGCCGTGGTGACCTCCGCGATGTTGCGTACCTGCGCCGTCAGATTGTTGGCCATGGCGTTGACGGAGTCGGTGAGGTCCTTCCACGTCCCGCCGACGCCCGGCACGTCCGCCTGCACACCGAGTTTGCCTTCGGTCCCGACCTCGCGCGCCACACGCGTGACTTCCGACGCAAACGACCGCAGCTGTTCCACCATCGTGTTGATGGTTTCTTTCAACTGGAGAATTTCGCCTCGCACGTCAACGGTGATCTTGCGGGATAAGTCGCCGCGAGCCACGGCGACCGTGACCTCGACGATGTTTCTGACCTGGGCCGTCAGGTTGGAGGCCATCGAGTTGACGTTGTCGGTCAAGTCCTTCCAGGTCCCGCCGACGCCGGGCACGACCGCCTGACCACCGAGTTTGCCTTCGGTCCCGACCTCGCGCGCCACACGCGTGACTTCCGACGCGAACGACCGCAGCTGTTCCACCATCGTGTTGATGGCTTCTTTCAGCTGGAGAATTTCGCCTCGCACGTCGACGGTAATCTTTTTCGACAGGTCCCCGTTGGCGACGGCGATCGTCACCTCCGCGATGTTGCGGACCTGGGCGGTCAAGTTACCGGCCATCTGGTTGACGGAGTCCGTGAGTTCTTTCCACACGCCGCTGGCGCCTTTGACCTGGGCCTGGCCGCCGAGCTTCCCTTCCGTCCCAACCTCGCGCGCCACGCGCGTGACCTCCGACGTAAAGACCGCCAGCTGCTCGATCATCTTGTTGACGAGCTTCGCGCTGCGAAGGAATTCTCCTTCCAACGGCCGCCCATCTTTTTCAAGAACCATGGCCTGGCTCAGATCCCCTTTGCCGACGGCGCCGACCGCGCGAGTCACTTCGGTCGTCGGAGACGCAAGGTCATCGATCAATGTGTTGAGTGAATCGATTTCGTCCGACCATCCACCTGAGACACCGGGCACGGACAACCGTTGCCGCAACCGTCCTTCTTTTCCGACAACACGCGAGATGCGGACTATTTCCTCCGCCCGCCTTTGACTGACGGCGAGAATATCGTTCATGGTGTCGGACATCTTCCCGAGCACCCCCGTCCACGTCGACGGCAGCCTGACACTGAAATCCCCATTGCGGTAAGCGACCATGACGTTAAGAATTTCGCCGAGTTGCTCGGCAACATCCTGACGTCGGCGCGTCCCTCCATTGGCTGCGGGCGGCGCCTCTTCCAGTGCCGTTCTTTCTTGCTCGTCGCTGGGCTGCTTCATCATGGCCTCCGAGGGGAATAGTGGAGACTGGTTGATTTGAACCGAATGAACGTACATCGAGGCGGGAAACCTGCGAACTAGGGAGACCCCTAGTGTATGTAACCCGGTGCTGGTGGCTGACTGGAGCCGACCTGGAAGTTGGCGTTTAGATGGGGAAACCCAGACTTTCCACTACTGAGCAGCGATTCCTCTAGTAAGTCTTGAAGGAAGCTGCACCTGAAAATCCTAGCGTGAACCCCAGGAAAGCCGCTCCCTCGAGCAGCGCTTGAATACGCCCTACTGAAACCCTGCCGACTTGAACAATTTTCCGCTCGCTTCGGTAACGTCTGCATCAGCCTCGATCTTCCTCAAGTGCCTGGCGAAGCAACACTTCACGCAGCAACGTTTCCAAATCCTGATGCATGAGTTGGATGCTGGATTCCAACTGTTGCAACATGGCTTCCCTGACATGCAAATCCTCACTGTCATAGAGACCGCCATCCCCAAACAAGAGATCCTTCCGGCGTTTCTCCTCCTTCGATCCCGGTTCACCCAACCGGCCCGCTTCATTCCACGTCTCAACGAGCACCTCCCGCAGGCTGTGTCCTTCGACATCGCGGATATTCGGCTCCGTCAGAAACCGCCAGACGCCCGGCGGAAAAAACTCTTGTTCCCTTCCCTGGCCATCCCAAAAGGCCTGCAGATGATTATGCGGATGGCTGAACTCCTGGCGCACTTTCGTGAAATTTGCAGAGGTCCCGAAGAGTACCTCCAGCGTGCCGCCTGCGACGGAGGCGATATGGGCCGTATCTCCTGCTTGTGTCGCCATGCTGATACCTCCGGATAGAATGTTGGCCAGACCACCGGCGATCACGCCCAGGATCGTTTGCGTCGTTGTCCGGCTGGTTTGAACGTGTTTGAGTCGATCCTGGACCTCATCTGCACGTTGAACTTCACATTCGATCTCAGCAACAATACTCGATACTTCTAGGTTGGCAAGTTCGAGACGCGTGGTCAATCTGCGGCGAGCACGTTCGATGTCGCTTTGGGGAGCCTTCTCACGTTCCAGTCGCGCCAGGCGGTTGAGGAGCGGCAACAGATCCATGACTTCGGCAACGTGCACCGCGATCATCGAATACAGTTGGGCCGCCTCTTTCCGCGTGATCTGCTCGCTTGAGGTCAGCTTCTCCAACTGACTGACCGGCATGCGGCGCAACTCCATCGATGCGGGCAAGCACCGGCGGTCAAACGTATAGGTGGCTTTTCCCGGCGGTAAGGTCGATGCACAGGACGCGATGAGAAGTGAAGAGAGCACGGCCAGACAACGGAGGGTGAAAGGCATCGCGCGGCGGTCGCTCCTTTACGCTGCCGCCAAACGGGTGTTCTGTTCCAATCGGCGGCGAAGAAGCGCCAGTACGGCGACTTCCTCCGGTGACAGATGACGGAGGTTCGACCTGAGCTCGCGGCCGGCCCTCCGACCGAGCGACTCTGCGAGTGTTCCGTCGAAATACGCATTTACCACCTCGGGGTGGACGTAGCACTTGCGGCACACCGCTCTGGTATTGCCAAGACGTTGTGCCACCGCCTCAACGGCCCGCAAGACGTTGCGTTTCGCCTGCGCTTGTGAGTCGAACGCTGCCAGTGCACTGAGAGCGCGCGCCGCCAACACCGTCCCGGCCCATGTTCGAAAATCCTTGGCAGTGAACTCATCCCCGGCGATGGACTTGAGATAGGCATTGACGTCGGCGGCGTCGATCGCCCGCCGCTGGCCTTCGGCGTCCACGTATTGAAACAGTTCAAATCCAGGCAGTTCCCGGCTCTGCCGAACGATGCGGGCCAGACGGCGGTCGTGCAGGTCGACCGCATGGAGGATACCGCTCTTGCCGCGGAACTCGAATCGGAGGGCCGAGCCGTTGACGCGGACGTGGCGATCACGCATCGTCGCAAGACCAAACGACTCGTTCTGTTTCGCATACTCTTCATTACCGACACGGATCAGCGTCAGCTCCAAGAGCCGTACTACCGTCGCGAGGATTTTTTCCCGTGGAAGACCAGGCCGTTCGAGATCTTTCTGGACGCGTGTTCGAATGAACGGGAGCGCGCGACCGAAAGCGATCATCCGCTCGTACTTGTTGCCGTCGCGCACTTCGCGCCAGCGCGGATG
>Ga0081455_10000128_pt1 | contig 88444 bp, 78 predicted proteins | sample TabmetS3T2R1_FD_70207 | JGI IMG/M metagenome (GOLD analysis project Ga0081455, IMG submission 70207) | Tabebuia heterophylla rhizosphere microbial communities from the University of Puerto Rico - S3T2R1 | ecosystem: Host-associated > Plants > Roots > Rhizosphere ... | reverse complement strand
GCCGCCCTCCCAGACGTACAGCGCCTGGATCGGGTCCTTGCCGTCGCCGAAGTAGAACTCCGGGTTGGTCGCGACGTGGTAGGCGCGGGCGCCGACCAGGCCGAAGGGGATCGCCCAGACGGCGACGTCGCTGACCGTTCCGGGCCGGCCGCCGCGCGCGACGAACCGCCGCTCGGCGACCCAGATCGCGACGACGATGCCGACGATGATGGCGAGTGCGTAGGCGCGCAGCGGGAGCGGCCCGAGGTGCCAAACACCCTCGGACGGGCTGGGAATGAAGGCGAGGTCCATCGGCCGTGAGGCTATCGTGCCGCCGATTCGCGGACCCCGGTGGCCAGCTCTGCGGCGAGCGCGGAGACGGCGTCAACGCCCGCGGCTCGGTCGGTGGCGTCGACCAGACACCGGACGAAGGCCGAGCCCACGATGACGCCGTCGGCGAAGCCGGCGATCTCGGCGGCCTGGGCGCCGGTGCTGACGCCGAGGCCGAGCCCGATCGGCAAGGTCGTGGCGGCCCGGACCCGCTCGACCAGGGCCGAGCCGGCCGTGCTGAGCTCGGTACGAGCGCCGGTCACCCCCATCAGCGAGGCGGCGTAGACGAATCCGCGGCTGGCCTTGGTGGTCAGCGCGATGCGCTCGTCGGTGGACGACGGCGCGACCACGAACACCCGATCCAGACCGTGCTTGTCGGACGCGACGAACCAGTCGTCGGCCTCGTCGGGGATCAGATCCGGCGTGATGAGTCCGGCGCCACCGGCGTCCGCCAGCGCACTGGCGAACTCCTCGACGCCGCGGCGCTCGATCGGATTCCAGTACGTCATCACCAGGGTCGGCGCCACCTCGGCGACCGCCTCGACGACGCGGAACAGATCACGCACCCGGAAGCCGCGCGCCAGCGCCTGCTGCGTCGCCTGCTGGATCACCGGACCGTCCATGACCGGGTCGCTGTAGGGCAGCCCGATCTCGACCAGATCGACGCCCGCGGCGACCATCGCGCGCAGCGCTGCGATCGACCCGTCCACGTCGGGATAGCCGGCCGGGAGGTAGCCGATCAGGGCGGCGCGACCGTCGGCCTTGCATTGTTCGATCGTCGTCTGCGTACTCATGTCAGGCCTGTGGATCCCTCGTCGCCGACCAGGTTGAACCAGCTCGCCGCCGTGTGCATGTCCTTGTCGCCGCGGCCGGACAGGCACACCACGATGACCGCGTCGGCGCCCAGCTCCTCCGGCAGCGTCAGCGCCCCGGCGAGCGCATGCGCGGACTCGATGGCCGGGATGACTCCCTCCGTACGGCACAGCACCGAGAACGCGTGCATCGCCTCGGGGTCGGACACCGGACGGTAGGCCGCGCGGCCGGTCTCCGCGAGGTAGGCGTGCTCCGGCCCGACCCCCGGGTAGTCCAGCCCGGCCGAGATCGAGTGCGACTCGATGGTCTGCCCGTCCTCGTCCTGCAGCAGGTAGGACCGGGCCCCGTGCAGTACGCCGATGTCGCCGGCGCTGATGGTCGCGGCATGTCGACCGGTCTCGAATCCGTCGCCGCCGGCCTCGAAGCCGTAGAGCCGGACGTCGGTGTCCGGGACGAAGGCGGTGAACATGCCGATCGCGTTGGAGCCGCCGCCGACGCAGGCCGTGACCGCGTCGGGCAGCCGCCCGAGCTGGCGCAGGCACTGCTCTCGGGTCTCGTCACCGATGCCGCGCACGAAGTCGCGCACCATCGACGGGAACGGATGCGGTCCGGCGGCAGTCCCCAGCAGGTAGTGGGTCTGGTCGACGGTCGCGACCCAGTCGCGCAGCGCCTCGTTGATCGCGTCCTTGAGCGTCCGGCTGCCGGTCGTCACCGGGATCACCTCGGCACCGAGCATCCGCATCCGGGCCACGTTGAGCGACTGGCGCTCCATGTCGACCTCGCCCATGTAGACGATGCAGTCGAGATCCAGGTACGCGCACGCGGTCGCTGTCGCCACGCCATGCTGACCGGCGCCGGTCTCCGCGATCACCCGTCGTTTGCCCATCCGCTTGGTGAGCAGCGCCTGGCCCAGCACGTTGCGGATCTTGTGCGCCCCGGTGTGGTTCAGGTCCTCGCGCTTCAGCAGCAGCCGTGCGCCCGCGTGCTCGGACAGTCGGGTGGCGTCGTAGAGCAGGCTCGGCAGGCCGGCGTACTCACGAAGCATCCGGTCGAACTCGGACCGGAAGACGTCGTCGGCCATCGCCTGCTGCCACGCGACGGTCAGCTCGTCCAGCGGCGTGACGAGTGCCTCGGGGATGAACCGGCCGCCGAATCGGCCGAAGTGGCCCTGCCGGTCGGCGGTGACGCCGGAACTCACCCGGACCGCACCGGAGTCCATCGGGCCTCCCTAGCTCTGGCGATGCTTCAAGGCCGGATGCGATCCGGCCGCGACCAGGTCGGCCACCGTGGAGCGCGGATTGGATCCGGTCACCAGGGTCTCGCCGACCAGCACGACGTCGGCACCGGACCGAGCGCATTCGATCACGTCATGCGGCCCGCGGATGCCGGACTCGGCGATCCGTACGACATCGTCGGGAACCTGCGGCGCCAGGCGGGCGAACGTCGTACGGTCGACCTCGAGTGTCCTGAGGTTGCGGGCGTTGATGCCGATCAGCTTCGCGTCCGCGTCGACGGCGCGCTCGAGCTCCTCCTCGTCGTGCACCTCGACCAAGGGCGTCAGGCCGATCGACACGGCGCGCTCGATCAGCGACACGAGTGCATTCTGGTCCATCGCGGCCACCAGCAGCAGCGCCAGGTCAGCTCCGGCGGCGCGGGCCTCCCAGAGCTGGTAGGACGTCACGATGAAGTCCTTGCACAGCACCGGCAGGTCGACCCGGCCGCGTACGGCCCGGAGGTCGTCGAGGGTGCCGCCGAACCGACGCTGCTCGGTCAGCACGCTGATCGCCGCGGCACCACCGGCAGCGTAGTCCGCCGCGAGCGCAGCCGGATCACTGATCGTCGCCAGCTCGCCATGGCTCGGGCTCGAGCGCTTGACCTCGGCGATCACGGACACGCCGTCGCCCCGGAAGATCGGCATCGGATCGAGCGCGTAGCTCTGCCGCTCCGCCTGGCGCTTCAGGTCGTCCAGAGAGACCCGGGCCTGGCGTTCGGCGAGATCGAGTCGGACACCGACCATGATCTCGTCAAGCACCGACATCGAAAAAGCCCTCCGACACGCTGATGGATGTCCCGTCAGGGTATCGAGCAGTCGCGTACTGCGAGAAATCGGGTACGAGAGGAACGTCCGCCCCGCTAGTGGGCTTCGGGCTCACCGAGGCCGGCCGCCGCCATCACCTTGCCGACGATCGCGGCCACCGGGAGCAGCGCCACGCTCACCCAGAACAGGACCCAGTTCGGCCCGATCATCAGCGCCACGCCGCCGAGAGTGAAGGCGATCAGGACGATCGCCACGGCGGTCCAGGCGGCGGGGGTCGAGCCGTGCATAGGTGTACCAACCTTTCGTGCGCAGCAGATCTGCGCCACCGGACAGGATCGCAGACCATTGTGCCCGCAGCTCATCTGGATCAGGCGGTCGGATCGCGGCCCTCGTCCATCGCCCGCCACAGGTCGGCGTTCTCGGCCGGCTTCTCCGGCTCGGCGGCGTCGGCCGGCTGGTCGGGCTTGTTGGGCTTCGGCTGCTCGGGCTCCGGACCGCCGGCGTCCTCGCGACGGCGCGACGCCGGTGCGTCATAGCGGCTGCCCATCGTCGGCCACCGCTGGCCCCGCGCCGCGACGTAGATCCCGACGGCGAGCCCGGCCGCACTCCCGACCAGGCTCAGCCAGCGCCAGGCCGGATGGTCGGCGGCGGCCACGACCGCGGCGTCATTGACCCCGCCGGACGCCGGCGACTGGGCGAGCTTCTCGGTCAGGGCGTCGTCGATCGCCGGTCCGGCGGTCAGCGTGCCGATGACGGCGCCGGCGGCGGCCAGCCCCACGATCACCCCGACGACCCGCCGCAGCCAGCCGCCGGTCGGCACGATCGCCAGTGCGCCTGCCAGGATCACCAGCGTCAAGGCGCCGACCCAAGGCACGGCGCTGGTGCCAGACACCTCGATCGTCGAGCTCGGGACGCCCGCGACCGCGATCTCGACCCGGGCCCACGTCTGGCTGACGCCGAGGAGTGCCAGGCCGCCGGCGGCGAGCCCGCCCACGATGGCGACCGCCAGCGCCCGCCGGTCACTCATGCGTCGCTCCCGCCGTCAGAAGCAGGTCGGCGTCGAAGCAGGTCGCCGCCCCGGTGTGGCACGCGGGTCCCTCCTGGTCGACCTGGACCAGCACCGTGTCGCCGTCGCAGTCCAGCCGCACCTCGCGTACCCACTGCCGATGGCCGGAGGTCTCCCCCTTGACCCAGTACGCCTGCCGGCTGCGGCTCCAGTACGTCGCGCGACCCGAGGTCAGGGTCCGATGCAACGCCTCGTCGTCCATCCAGCCGACCATCAGGACCGCGCCGGTGTCGTGCTGCTGTACGACGGCGGTGACGAGTCCGTTCGTGTCCCGCTTGAGCCGGGCCGCGATGTCAGGATCGAGCCGGGAGGTCATGGCCTCAGTCTGCCGGACGGTCAGCCGGTGGCCGCGTCCAGATGCGACTGCGCCACCCAGCTGGCGTGCAGGCGGGCGTAGACGCCGCCCGCGTCGACCAGTTCGGCGTGCGGACCGAGCTCGACCAGCCGTCCGGAGTCGAAGACCAGGATCTGGTCAGCCTGCTCGGCCGTGGACAGCCGGTGCGCGATGATCACCGACGTCCGGCCGGACAACAGATGGTCCAAAGCGGCGGTGATCCGGAGCTCGGTCTGCGGGTCGACCGCGCTGGTCGCCTCGTCGAGGACCAGCAGGTCGGGATCGGCGAGATAGGCCCGCACCAAGGCGACCAGCTGCCGTTCGCCGGCCGACAGGGACTCGCCGCGCTGACCGACCTGCGTCTCGAGGCCGTCGCGCAGCGTGTCGTACCAGTCGGCCAGGCCCAGCGCCTCGAGCGCTTCGATCAGCTCCTCGTCGGATGCCTCCGGGCGGCCGTAGCGGAGGTTGTCGGCCAGGGACGCGTCGAACAGGAACCCCTCCTGCGGCACCATCACGACCCGATCGCGCAGCGAGGTGAAACGCACGGTCCGCAGGTCGACGCCGTCTAGGCAGACCATCCCCTTGGACGGATCCATCAGCCGGCATAGCAGCTTGGCGAAGGTGGTCTTGCCGGAGCCGGTCTCGCCGACGACGGCGACCCGGGCCTGCGGCTCGATCTCGACGCTGACCTCGCGCAGGACGGGCGGTCCCTCCGGGTAGGCGTACTCCACGTCGTGGAACGACGCCGTCATCGAGCCTCTCGGCAGGGTGACGCCGGACTCCCCGGGGTCGACCACGTCGGCCGGCGTGTCGAGGACGCCGATCACCCGGCGCCAGGACGCGATGGCGTTCTGCGCCTCGGTCAGCACCTGGGTGCCCATCTGGACCGGTCCGACCAGCAGCGAGACCAGGAAGGCGAAGGCGATCACCGTGCCGACCGACAGCTGCCCGGCGAGGCCGAGGAGGACACCGAAGACGACGACCGAGGCGTTGGCCAGCCCACCGGCGACACCGGCCGCGGAGAAGGTGACCGCGACCAGCTTCTGCGCCGCGACGTTGGCCGTCAGGTTGGCGTCGATCGAGGCGTCGACCCGCTCCTGGGTGCGCGTCGAGATGTCGTGCGCTCGTACGACCGAGGCGCCGACGACCGGCTCCGAGATCGTCGACAGCATGTCGCCGACGGTCTGGCGGACCTTCGCGTACGCGGCCGACATCCGTTTCTGGAAGAAACGCAGGCTCGCGATGAGTGGCAGGAAGCAGGCCCACACGATCAGCGTCAGCTGCCAGGAGTAGAACGCCATGACTGCGGTGGCGACGATGATCTGGCCGATGCTGATGACCATCAGCAACCCGCTGAACTGCAGGAACAGCGAGACCTGGTCGACGTCGGACGTCACCCGCGACACCAGCGCGCCGCGCCGCTCGGTGTCCTGGGTCAGGACCGGCAGGTCGTGGACGTGCCGGAACGCCTTGATCCGAAGCTCGGCGAGCCCGGACTCCGACGCGCGATAGAGCCGGACCTTCATCCAGTACGCCGCGACCGCGGTGATCAAGACGACGCCGGCGGCGATCCAGGTGTAGGTCCACACCTTGCTGCGGTCGATGCCGCCGGAGCCGAGCAGCCCGTCGTCGATGGTCTTCTGGATCACGACCGGGACGATGACCGACCCGAGGGTCGACGCCGCGCCCAGCGCCAGGGTCACGCCGAGGCCCTCGCGCAGGGCCGGCGACAGCGCGAACCCGCGACGCAGGATCTGCCAGCCGGTGACGTCCTCGCCGCTGCCGACCGTGCTGCGCACGTCGAGGCTCATGACACCTCCGCCTCTTCGTAGTCCGACGCCGTGCGGTCGGCGGCAGCGCGGGCCATGTCGTAGGCGTCCACCAGGTCGCGATAGGCCGGGGACGAGGCGACCAGGTCGGCGTGCGGACCGCGCTCGACGATCCGGCCGCCGGCCAGGAAGAGCACCTCGTCGGCGAGCGCGATGGTCGCCTTGCGGTAGGCGACCACGACGACGGTCGTCTCGCCGCCCTCGGTACGGTCGCGCAGCCCCTGCAGGATGCGAGCCTCGACATCGGGGTCGACGGCGCTGGTCGAGTCGTCCAGGATCAGCAGGCGCGGCCGTCGCACCAGCGCCCGGGCCAGTGCGACCCGCTGCCGCTGGCCGCCGGACAGCGTGGTGCCCCGCTCGCCGAGCTGGCTGTCGAGGCCGTTCGGCATGCCGCGTACGAAGCGGTCAGCCTGCGCGATCCGCAGTGCCTCCCAGACCGCGTCGTCGTCGACCGGCAGGCCGAGCGTGACGTTCTCCCGGATCGAGTCGTCGAAGAGGAAAGCCTGCTGCGGCACCAGCGAGACGGCGCCGGCCAGCGCCGCGTGGGTCAGCGCGGACGCCTGGCGGCCGTCGTAGCGCACCTCGCCCGTGGCTGGGTCGACCAGTCGGATCAGCAGGCTCGCGAGCGTGCTCTTACCGGCGCCGGTGAGACCGACGACGGCGACCGTACGGCCCGGCTCGACGTCGAAGTCGAGACCGTCGAGCACCGGTGCCCCGCCGTTGTAGGCGAACGTCAGGTCGCGTACGTCGAGCTGCAGCGCGGCCGACCCGGGCAGTCCCTCGGCGCCGTAGTGCGCCCGGCCACGGGCATTGAGCACGGCCTGCACCCGCTCCCAGCCGATCACCGTGCGCGGCAGGCCGCCGAGCACCCAGCCGAAGGCTCGGAGCGGGAACGCGATCACGGTGAACAGGTAGGCCACCTGGACGACGTCGCCGGCCTGGATGGCTCCGGACAGCACCCGTTCGACGCCGATCACGACGACCAGCAGTACGCCGATGTTGGGCAGGGCCTCGACGACCGGATCGAAGATGCTGCGGATCTTGCCGGCGGCGATGTTCGCGTCGCGGAGCTGGTAGGTCATCTGGGCGAAGCGCTCGGTCTCCGCCGCCTCGCGACCCAGCGCCTTCACGACGAGTGCGCCGTCGAACGACTCGTGCGCCACCGAGCTCACGTCGGCCCGCAGCTCCTGGGCCAGGCTGACCCGCTCGGACAGGAAGCGCTGATAGCCCACGTTGATCGCGAACAGCAGCGGGAAGATGACCAGGCCGACCACGGTCAGGATCACGTCTGCGGTCAGCATCGCGATCACCGCCACGATAAGCATCACGATGACGCCGAGCGCCATCGGCAGCGGCATCATCGCCTCCCAGACCGCTTCGACGTCGGCGTTCGCGTTGGACAGCAGCTGCCCGGTCGGATGCTTGTTGTGCCAGCTCATCGGCAGCTCGAGATAGCGACGGGTGACCCGGCGCCGATAGCTCGCCATCAGCCGGAAGTAGACGATGCCGCCGATCAGGCGCCGCGCGATGATGCCGAGCGCTCGAAGGATCGCGACCGCCATGAAGAGCGTGATGACCGCCGCCGCGAGCCCCGTCTCGAGCTCGCCCGACTTGAACGAGGGTGCGATGACGTGGTCGGTCGCCCAGCCGAGCACCCAGGCGTCCGCGACCGTGAGGGCGCCGAAGACCATGCTGCCGACCAGCGCCAGCGAGAACAGACGCCGCTCCTCGCGCATGCCGACGAACAGGATCGACAGCCCTCGCCAGGTCGTGCCGCGCCGCTTGCCGGGTCCGGCCGAGAGACTCACCGGACCTCGAATCCAGCGGCGTCCAGCGCCTGCTTGACCTCGGTGACGGCGACCTGGCCGAAGTGGAAGACGCTGGCCGCGAGGACCGCGTCGGCGCCGGCCTCGACCGCCGCCGGGAAGTCCTCGGCCCGGCCGGCTCCGCCGCTGGCGATCAGCGGCACGCTGCTGACCTTGCGGACCGCCTCGATCATCTCGACGTCGAACCCGGCCTCGGTGCCGTCGGCGTCCATCGAGTTGAGCAGCACCTCGCCGATCCCCCACTCGCAGGCCGACTCGACCCAGGCGACCGCGTCGACTCCCGCAGACCGCCGCCCGCCATGCGTCGTCACCTCGAAGCCGCTCGGCTGTCCGTCGCCGCGGCGGGCGTCGACACTCAGCACGAGCACCTGGGAGCCGAAGCGCTGCGCGATCTCCGCGATCAGCTCGGGACGCTCGACCGCGGCGGTGCTCACCGCGACCTTGTCGGCACCGGCGCGCAGCAGCCGGTCCACGTCGTCAACGGAGCGTACGCCGCCGCCGACGGTCAACGGGATGAACACCTGCTCGGCCGTACGGGACACAACGTCGTAGGTCGTCTCGCGGTCGGCGGCCGAGGCGGTGATGTCGAGGAAGGTCAGCTCGTCGGCACCCGCCTGGTCGTAGGCAGCGGCCAGCTCGACCGGGTCGCCGGCGTCGCGGAGGTTCTCGAACCGCACGCCCTTCACCACCCGGCCGGCATCGACGTCGAGGCAGGGGATCACGCGAACGGCGAGCGTCATGAGACGGCTGCCCGGCGTACGACCTGCAGCGCCTCCTCGAGGGTGAAGGCGCCGGCGTACAACGCCTTGCCGACGATCGCGCCCTCGACCCCGACATCCAGCAGGCCGCTGAGGGTCCGCAGGTCGTCGAGGCTCGACACGCCGCCGGACGCGACGACCGGACGCTCGGTGCGCTCGCAGACGGAGCGGAGCAGATCGACGTTGGGCCCCATCAGGGTGCCGTCCTTGGTGACGTCGGTGACGACGTAGCGGGGACATCCGTCGCGCTCGAGACGGTTGAGGACCTCGAACAGGTCGCCGCCGTCTCGGGTCCAGCCGCGGGCGGCGAGTCGGCCCTCCCGCACGTCGAGGCCGACCGCGATCCGGTCGCCGTGCTCGGCGATGGCGCGGCCGCACCAGGCCGGGTCCTCGAGAGCGGCGGTGCCGAGGTTGACCCGGCGGGCGCCGGTCGCCAGGGCAGCGGCCAGGCCGTCGTCGTCGCGGATGCCGCCGGACAGTTCGACCTGGATGTCGAGCCGGCGCACCACGTCGGCCAACTGCTCGCGATTGGTGCCCCGCCCGAAGGCGGCGTCCAGGTCGACCAGATGGATCCACTCGGCGCCGGCGGACTGCCAGGCCAGCGCCGCGTCCAGCGGATCGCCGTAGGACGTCTCGGTCCCGGCCTCGCCACGGACCAGCCGGACCGCCTGGCCGTCGGAGACGTCGACGGCCGGCAGGAGTTCGAGTGAGGTCACATTGGACACCCTAGGAGGTGTCGCGGACAGGCCAAGCGATATCTCAACGCCGCCGATCACTGCAGGGTCGGCGAATCCGAGGCCTGCGGCTGGGTCTTGAGTACGGTCCGGACCAGACGACTGACGGCCGGATCGGCGGGAGCGCCGTCGTAGAACCGGAACGACGCGACCGAGCCGTCGGAGTACTTGACGGTGAGCCGGTACTCGAACAGATCGCAACACGGCGGCTTGCCGGTGCTGCCCTTGGCATCGGCCAGTGCCTTCGGGCTGGCTGCCGCGAACACCGCTGCGTGGCCGGGATCGGACGCTCCGACGTCCCAGCTTCTGCGGATGCCCGCGATGCCACCGGACTGGGTCATCGCCACGCTGTCGACCGAGCTGCTCGGCGCCGGCGGCTCGGACGGCTCCGGCTTCGAGGTCGGCGTGGGCTGTGATGTCGGTGTGGACGATGGCGGCGGGGTGGGCGACGGCTCGGTCGGGGGTGTCGGCTCCGGCGTTCGAGTGGGATGCGGGTCCTCGGCCCCGGCGGAGTCCGCCTGGTCGGAGCCGCAGCCGGTGAGAGCGAGTACGGCCGCGGCGAGGACCGCCGTGATCAGTCGTCTCATGTCGCTGCGACGCAACGGCCGGCGGCCACGTTCCGGCGCACTCCTCACGGCACCTTGTCACTCCTCATGGGCTGCAACTCGTGGTCGGTGAAGTTTCCCATGAGCTCATGGGAAACCGTGCGGGCGCCATCGTCACCCCAGCGTGGCGAGCCAGTTGCGCAGCAGTGCGGCTCCGGCGTCGCCGGACTTCTCGGGGTGGAACTGGGTGGCCCACAATGGACCGTTCTCGACCGCCGAGACGAACCGGCCGTCGCCGTACCCGGTCCAGGTAACCAGCGGCGCCAGGAACGGCGGCTGGCTGTCCAGCAGCCACTCACGGACGGCGTAGGAGTGCACGAAGTAGAAGCGCTCCCCCTCGATCCCGGCGAACATCTCGCTGCCCTCTGGCGCGTCGACGGTGTTCCAGCCCATGTGCGGTATCCGCTCGGCGTCCAGTCGCTCGACCGTGCCCGGCCATTCGCCGCAGCCGTCGGTGGTCAGGCCGTGCTCGATGCCGCGCTCGAACAGCACCTGCATGCCGACGCAGATGCCGAGGACCGGTCGACCGCCGGCCAGCCGCGACCCGATGATGCGTGGGCCCTGGACCTTGTCGAGCCCGGCCATGCAGGCGGCGTAGGCCCCGACGCCAGGGACCACGAGGCCGTCGGCCGCCTGTGCCGGCTCCAGACCGGCGCCCAAGGTCACGTCGGCACCGGCGCGCTCGACGGCACGGACGACGGAGCGGAGGTTGCCCGACCCGTAGTCGAGCACCATGACTTGCGGCCGGCTCATACTGAGTTGCGAGCCAGGGTCGCTCCGAGGATCACGAAGCCGAAGGCGATGGCGAGCAGCAGGAGGACGCTGAGGAAGGGCTTCTGCTGCCGGAAGAACGCGATCCCGCCGCCCATGAAGAAGCCGCCGAGGATGAGCAGGATCAGTGCGCCGGTCATCGCGGATCTCCCAGACTGCCCTTGGTGCTCGGCACACCGGGCTCTCGCGGGTCGAGCGCGACCGCATCGCGCAGCGCCCGAGCGACCGCCTTGAACTGCGCCTCGACCAGATGATGCGGATCGCGACCGGCCAACACTCGTACGTGCAGCGCCAGCCGCGCATTCGACGCAAGGGACTCGAAGACGTGGCGGGTGAGCGACCCGACGTAGGTGCCGCCGATGATCACGTACTCCTGCCCCTCCGGCTCGCCGGTGTGGACGCAGAAGGGCCGGCCGGCCACGTCGACGGCGCACTGCACCAGTGCCTCGTCGAGCGGCACCAGCGCGTCGCCGAACCGCCGGATGCCGCTCTTGTCGCCCAGCGCCTCGTCGATCGCCTGGCCGAGCGTGATCGCGACGTCCTCGACGGTGTGGTGGGCGTCGACGTGGGTGTCGCCCTTGGCCCGCAGGGTCAGGTCGAATAGCGCGTGCTTGGCCAGCGACTCGAGCATGTGGTCGTAGAAGCCGACCCCGGTCGAGACGTCGGCGATGCCGGCGCCGTCGAGATTCAACTCGACCGTGACGCTCGACTCCGACGTCGTACGGTCTCGCCGGCTGGTCCGGCCACGGTCGTTCACCGACCGACCACCTCTCGCAACGCGTTCACGAACTCCATCATCTCCTCCGGCCGGCCGATCGAGACGCGCAGCCAGCCGGGCGGCCCAGTCTCGCGGATCAGTACGCCGCGGTCGAGCAGGCTCTGCCAGACGGCATGCCGGTCGTCGAAGGTGCCGAACAGCACGAAGTTGGCGTCGGAGTCGGCAACGCGCAGGCCCAGGCCGCGGAGTTCGGCGACCAGGTCGTCGCGCTGGGCGCGCAGCTTGTCGACCTCGCCGAGCAGCACGTCGGCGTGCCGCAGTGCGACCCGGGCGACCTCCTGGCTGAGCGCCGAGAGGTGGTAGGGCAGCCGGACGATCCGGACCGCGTCGACGACAGCCGGGTCGGCTGCCAGATAACCGAGCCGACCGCCGGCCAGCGCGAAGGCCTTGCTCATCGTCCGCGTCACGACCAGCCGCGGTCGTCCCGGCAGCAGGCGCAGGGCGCTCGGGGTCTCCGGATGCCGGAACTCCGCGTACGCCTCGTCGACCACCACGACACCGGGCGCCGCGTCGTACACGGCCTCGATCTGCTCCAGCGGCAGCGCGGTCCCGGTCGGGTTGTTCGGCGAGGCCAGCAGCACGACGGACGGCGCCTCCGACGCGATCATGACCTCGGCCGCATCGAGGTCGAGGGAGAAGTCGTCGGCCCGGCGACCCGTGACCCAACGGGTATGGGTGTCGCGGGCGTACTCGGGGTACATCGAGTACGTCGGCGCGAACGACAGTGCGGTCCGGCCGGGGCCGCCGAAGGCCTGCAGCAGTTGCAGCATGACCTCGTTGCTGCCGTTGGCCGCCCACACCTGCGACGCCGACAGGCCGTGACCGAGGTAGGCCGCGAGGTCGGACCGGAGTGCAGTCGCCTCTCGGTCCGGGTAGCGGTTCAGCCCGGCGGCGACGCGAGCGGCGGCCCGGGCGATGTCGGCGACCACCATCTCACTCGGCGGGTATGGATTCTCGTTCGTGTTCAGGCGCACCGGCACGTCGAGCTGCGGCGCACCGTAGGGCTCGAGGCCACGCAGCTCGGGTCGAAGTGGCAGCTCTTTGCTCACGCGTCCGCCTCGCTGCGCTCGTCGATCACGTGATAGCTCGCGGCGTTGAATGGGTTCGCTCGCAAGCTCGCTCACGCGTCTCCGTCGACGCGGACCCGGATCGCGGCACCGTGCGCGGGCAGGTCCTCGGCCTCGGCGAGTGCCACCACGTCGTCCCGGGACGCCCGCAACGCCGCCTCACTCCAGCTCACCACCTGCACCGTCTTGGTGAACGACCGGACCGACAGGCCCGACGAGTGACAGGCGCAGGCGCCGGTCGGCAGCACGTGGTTGGAGCCGGCGCAATAGTCGCCGAGCGAGACCGGCGCCCACGGCCCGACGAAGATCGCGCCCGCATTGCGCACCCGCATTGCCAGTGCCTCGGCCTCGGCGGCGTGGATCTCGAGATGCTCCGGCGCATAGGCGTCGATGACCTCGAGTCCCTGCTCCAGATCGTCGACCAGCACGATCGCAGACTGCTGTCCGTCGAGTGCGGCGGCGATCCGGTCGCGATGCTTGGCGGCCGGCACCTGACGGTCCAGCTCGGCCGCGACGCGCTCGGCGAGCGGCTCGCTGTCGGTGACCAGCACGCTCGCCGACTGCGGTCCGTGCTCGGCCTGGCTGATCAGGTCCGCCGCCACCCCGGCCGGATCTGACCCGCCGTCGGCGAGGATCGCGATCTCGGTCGGCCCGGCCTCGGAGTCGATGCCGATCCGGCCCTTGAGCAGCCGCTTGGCGGCGACGACGTAGCTGTTGCCGGGACCCGCGACGAGGTCGACCGGCCGGCACGAGCCGGCGCCCCAGGCGTACATCGCGATCGCCTGGGCGCCGCCGACCGCGTAGACCTCGTCGAGTCCGAGCAGTGCGCAGGCGGCCAGGATCGTGGGATGCGGCCAGCCGCCGTGCTCGCGCTGCGGTGAGCTGGTGACCGCGATCGAGGGCACCCCGGCGACCTGGGCGGGCACCGCGTTCATCACCACGCTCGACACGAGGGGCGCCAGGCCACCCGGGACGTAGAGTCCGACCCGGCTCATCGGCACGATCCGCCGTCGTACCACGCCGCCGGGCACGACCTCGGTGACCACGTCGGCCTCGAGCTCGGCCTCGCAGGTACGACGCAGCCGCGCGATCGACTCCTCCAGCCCGTGCCGTACGTCGGGGTCGAGCCGCTCCAGCGCCTGCGTCGGCAGCTCGGGCGGCACGACCACGTCGGTCTGGTCGACGCCGTCGTAGCGGCGGCCGGCGTCAATGACAGCAGGCAGGCCACGGTCTCGGACGTCGTCGCACACGACGCGTACCGTCTCGACGACCCCGTCGACATCGGCGTCGGCACGCGGTACGAGCGTCCCGATCGCCAGTCCGTCGCGGCCGGCGGCCCGAAGGTCAAGGCGGCGAATCACCCGCACAGTCTACGAACCGGGCAGCCGATCGTGCCGTGCTGTCCGGCTGGAGGACGGCCACTCCAAGTACCGTCGGAAGCGTGGCGACCACGACGCTGCCGATCTTCCCCCTGGACACGGTGCTGTTCCCCGGCATGCGGCTGTCCGTCCATGTCATCGAGCCCCGGCTGCGAGAGATGATCCACCAGCTGGCCGAGACGCTCGACCCGTCCGATCGGCAGCTCGGCGTCGTCGCGATCCGCGAGGGTTACCAGATCGGTCGCCGCTACGGCCGCCGGTCCGCCCACCGGGTCGGCTGCGAGGCGCTCATGACCCACGCCAAGAACCGGCCGGACGACGGCGGCTGGGACATCACGCTGATGGGCCGCCGCCGGATGCGGGTCGAGGAGTTGGTGTCGAAGAGCCGCACCAACGCCGTCGCCACCGTGACCTATCCGCCGGACATCGAGGGCCCGGCCGGACCCGAAAGCGTGACGGTCGCGCTCGAGGCGTTCGAGGCCTATCGCAACGCCGTCGCCGATCACGGCGGCACGCAGGTGTCGATCGACGAGCTGCCGACCGAGCCGATCGCGCTGTCCTACGCCCTGGCGACCGCGACCACGCTGCCGCTGCGGGAGCGCCAGGTGCTCCTCGAGGCACCGCATGCCGCCGCCCGGCTGCAGCGGCTCACGCTGATGCTCCGGGTCGAGCTGGCGGCGATCCAGGCGGTCGCGAGCCTGCCTGCCACCCGCCTGGCACGCACCGGCTGGTCGCCGAACTGACGGCCCTGCTGCGATACCACGTTCTCGTGGTGTGTCGGCACTGCACATGGGTTCGACGCCATGCAGAGTGCGCACACACCACGAGAACGTGCGGGAAAGGAGCGGCTCGACGGCCTGGCCCGACGCTGGACCCGTCACGCCGGGTTCGTCGCGTCCCCCGCCGACGCCCGTTCGACTCCCGGCGTCTGGGTCAAGCTAGTCGTCCGGAGATGCGTGGATGAACGCCGGGACGCACGATGGTCTCGTCCCTGCCACCTGCAAGCAGTGCCTGGCGAATCCGGGGTCAGGTTGTTCGGCCGTCCCGATCATCTTCGGCGGCGCAGGCTCAGCCTCGATGAACGCCGCTGACACGGTTCCCGCCAGGTAAAGGCCAGCCACGGCCACGGCGACAGCGAGCAGCTGCCTCATGACAGTTCACGCTACCTGCCGATGAGGTAATCGTTGAGTCCCACGAGAACGTGGTAGCCGTGTGGCCGGTGTGACGCGCTAGTCGAACACCAGCCGCATCGTCAGCCGCTGGCCACCGTCGACCTGGGTCAGTGTCGCGCCCAGCGCCTTCATCGGCTCGATGGTGTCGAGGTCGTCGGAGCTCGCGTCGTCCTGGGCCATCGCGTCCGACAGCCGGTCGAAGTCGAGGTAGAACGCGACGCTGGCGGTCGACGCGTCCGGCACGGCTGTGTCGAAGCCGTCGGCCGAGGCCAGATCACCGCCTTCGGCCAGCATCTGGGCGTAGTCCTGGTTGCTCGCGACGACCAGTCCGTTGTCACTGTCCTCGGTGGTCAGCGCCGGCATGTCCTTCGCGGTGAGCGCTCCGTTGACCCGATCGACCACATCGTGGATAGCCGCCTGGTCGGTCGTCAGGCGCGCCCCGAAGTAGAGCTTGCTCGGATCCTCGCCGGCGAGATTCTCGGCGGTCATGCCGGTGCTGTCCATCGCCACCGTGACGTTGTCGCCGAGGATCGTTCGCAGATCGTCCGGCAGCTGCAGTCCGGTCTCCTGCTGCACGTCGTTGAGCATCTGCGGGTACGCGCTCGGGCCGCCGAAGCTCTCGACCAGCCCCTGCAGGTTCGGCCAGTACTCGTCGACCAGGTCGCCGCCGCCGGACGCTGACAGCGCCACCAGCGTGCTGTCGGGCAGCTCGCCGATCGGGTTGACGATGTCGGACCCGATGTCCGCATCGGTCGTCGCCTGCATGACGTACTCGATGTTGTCAGAGCCGGCCCGGATGGCGCCGAAGGCGGTGTGGATCTGCTTGGCGGCGCCCTCAGTGCTGCCGAGGCCCGCCATCGACCCGCCCTGGTCGTTCAGTCCGTCGACGTCGAACCAGAAGGACGCGATGCCCTCGCCGTCCAGGGCGTCCATGTCGGACTGGAACTGCTCAGACTCCGACAGCGGGCTCGACTTGGCGCTGCCGATGATGTCCGGCAGCGCGTCGGCATCGTCCGCGATCAGCATGTAGTCGCCGACGAACCCGACGTTGTCGCCCTCAGCGGCGGCGGCAGCCGGGGCGGCCGAGCTGAGCATCCGGCTGCCGCCAGCCGAGGCGACATCGATCCCGCTCGAGAAGCCACCCGTTCCGAGGCCCGACGTATTGAGCCCGCACTTCTCGACCGCATCGACCGCATCCTGCGCGGCCTGCTGATCGCTCACCTGAATCGCAGCGACAGACACCGTGCGACCGCCGGTGGGGACGACACCAAAGCCGGCCCGGTCTCCGATCCACGGCTCCACATCGTTTTCGTACGACAACCCGCAGTCGGAGTCTTGGATCATCGTCTCGAACATCAGCTTGCGCAGGTCCTCGGTGTCGCTGCTGATCCCGGTGGTGTCCTCGAACTCCGGGACCCGGCGCAGCAGCCGGAAGGCGTTGACCTTCTGGCTGGCCGAGGGATCGAGGTCGATCCGGAAGTAGCCCAGCGTGTCGGCGGGCAGTGCTTCCGCGGGCTGCGGGCCACCGCCGTTGAGGTACTGGTAGGTCGCGAAGGCGCCACCGCCTATCAGGATCGCCAGCACGGCGGCGACCGCTGCGAAGACGACGCCCTTGCGGCGCCGACGCGGCTGCTGTGGCCCGCCCGGGCCGATCCACTCCGGTGGCGTCCAGCCGGGAGGCGGGCCGCCGGCGGAGCCCGGTGGCGGTCCGCCATAAGGGGGGCCACCGTAGGGAGGTCCACCAGGGGGCGGTCCACCGGGAGGGGGCCCGGCCGGAGGTGGTCCACCCGGCGGCGGTCCATAAGGCCCGTTCGGCGGCGGGCCGTAGTGCCCAGGCGGCGGCCCCTGCGGTGGCCCCGACGGCGGCATGGGCCCAGATGGGCCGCCGGGCGGCGGACCAGGCTGTCCAGAGCCGGGCGGGCCCCACGGACCCCCGGGCGGTGGCTGATTGGACACGGGTTCCCCTCACTGTTCCGAGATACCGTCGCCGCCTCGGATGCGGCGGTCCCACAGCTGGTTCCGCCGCCCCCACTCGAACCGGACGACCCCCAGACTCTAACCGACGTTGGGGTCTGACGAGCTCTGCGACGAACGGGTATCGGTCGGCGGCGGGACGTACGACGGCGGCGGCGCGTCGGCCTGCAGCGGAGGGTACGGCGGCGGTGACGCAGGTCGGGAGAACAGGAGGACAGCCGCGATGAAGCCGACGAGCGCGCCGACCGGCCAGGCCAGCAGCATGCCCTTGGCATGGACGTCGATCTGCTCGGGAAGCAGGTCGTGGACGGCGGCGCCGGAGATCAGGTCGGACGGGTTGGACGGACCGAGGATGATCCCGAGCCGCCACGCCACGACGGCGGCGATCCCGGCCCCGACCGCACACGCGAGCGCCTGCGGCCAGCCCACCCGGTGCCACCGCCATCCGGTCAGCAGGCCCAGCGGCACCGAGAGCGCAAGGCCGACCACCGCATAGGTGACGTCGACTCCGAACTGCTGGCCGGCCGCCTCCTCGCCCATGATCGCGCCCTGACGCAGCACCTCGAAGGCCGGCGGATCGGCGAACTCCGACCACAGCCAGCCGCCCAGCACGCCGGCCAGGACGAACAGCGCGCAGGTGATGAGGACCGCGCGTACGACTAGCGAGGTCGGCGGGCCGGCGAGATCGGTCGACCAGGCGGCCTGGCGAGCCTGCTGCCACGACAGCGGCCGCGCCGACGAGGATCGCCCTTCGGCAGAGTCAGTCTCGTGCACGCCTTCCCTTCCATCGATGAGAAGAGCCTACGTGCGGGACCCGAGACAGGTCGGTCCGAGGAGTGCCTTCAGGTCCGCCATCAGGGCCGGCGTCGCCGCGACCCGGAGCCGTTCGTCGAGCCGGAGCAGCTTGGTGGCCCCCGGTGTGGTCAGGCGCAGATGCACCTCGGCGGCGCCCGGATGAGTGGCCAGGATCTCCTTGAGCTGGTCCACGACCGGTGGCGTGCAGCGGCTCGCGGCCAGCGAGATCACGACCGGTCCCCCGACATCGCGGGTCTGGTCGATCTGGCTGATCTCCGACGTACTGATGTCTGGTGCGTCGTCGCCCCGGCGCAGTCGGCCCTTGGCCAGCACCAGGGTGTCCTCGACCAGCAGCGTGGCCGACGCCTGGTAGGCCGACGGGAAGACCAGCAGGTCGACGCTGCCCTCCAGGTCCTCCAGGGTGGCGATCGCCCAGGTGTCGCCCTTGCGGGTGATCTTGCGCTGCACCGCGGTGATCAGGCCGGCCACCGCGACCGGTGAGTTGTCCGGCCGCGTCTCGTCGGCGATCAGGGTGCCGATCGTGCAGTCGCTCACCGACGCGAGGACGTGCTCGAGCCCGAGCAGTGGGTGGCTAGACACGTAGAGGCCGAGCATCTCGCGTTCGAAGCCCAGCAGCGTCTGTTTGTCCCACTCGTCGAGGTCGGGGACCTGGACCGCCAGCGCGCCGAAGACGTCGTCGTCCAGGCCGCCGAACAGGGACTCCTGGCCCATCGCCTCGTTGCGCTTGATGTCGACGTGCTGGTCGACCGCCGCCTCGTGGACCGCGACCAGCGCCCGGCGGCGATGCCCGAGCGAGTCGAAGGCGCCGGCCTTGATCAGCGACTCGATGACCCGCTTGTTGCAGACCATCACCGGGACCTTCTCCATGAAGTCGCTGAAGTCGGTGAACTTGCCCTGCTCGGAGCGCGCCGCGACGATGCCGGCCACCACGTTGGCGCCGACGTTGCGCACCGCCGACAGGCCGAACCGGATGTCGGAGCCGACCGGCGTGAACGTCGACTCCGACTCGTTGACGTCGGGCGGCAGCACCTGGATGCCCATGTGGCGGCACTCGTTGAGGTAGACCGCCATCTTGTCCTTGTCGTCCCGGACGCTGGTGAGCAGGGCCGCCATGTATTCGGCCGGATAGTTCGACTTGAGATAGGCGGTCCAGTAGCCGACCAGCGCGTAGGACGCTGCGTGGGCCTTGTTGAACGCGTAGTCCGAGAACGGGACCAGGATGTCCCACAGGGTCTTGATCGCGTTGTCGGAGAAGCCGCGCTCGCGCATCCCGGTCGTGAAGGTCTCGAACTGGCGGTCCAGCTCGGCCTTCTTCTTCTTGCCCATCGCCCGCCGCAGCAGGTCGGCCTGTCCGAGCGAGTAGCCGGCGACCTTCTGCGCGATCGCCATCACCTGCTCCTGGTAGACGATCAGGCCGTAGGTGTCGCCCAGGATCTCCGCCAGCGGCTCCTCGAGCTCGGGATGGATCGGCGTGACCGGCTTGCGGCCGTTCTTGCGGTCGGCGTACGCGGTGTGGGAGTTGGCGCCCATCGGGCCAGGCCGGTAGAGCGCGTTGACCGCGGAGATGTCCTCGAAGTTGTCCGGCCGCATGGAGCGCAGCAGCGACCGCATCGGCCCGCCGTCGAGCTGGAAGACGCCGAGGGTGTCACCACGTGCCAGCAACTCGTAGGTCTTCGGGTCGTCGAGCGGCAGGTCCTCGAGCACCACCTGCTGATCGCGGTTGCCGGCGATGTTGGTCACCGTGTCGTCCAGCACGGTGAGGTTGCGCAGCCCGAGGAAGTCCATCTTGATCAGGCCGAGCTGCTCGCAGGTCGGATAGTCGAACTGCGTGATGATCGCGCCGTCCTGGTCGCGGCGCATGATCGGGATGACGTCGAGCAGCGGCGCACTGGACATGATCACGCCCGCGGCGTGGACGCCCCACTGACGCTTCAGGCCCTCCAGGCCCTTCGCGGTGTCGACCACCTTGCGGACGTCCTGGTCGGACTCGTAGAGCGCCCGGAACTCACCGCCCTCGTGGTAGCGACCGTGCTCGGTGTCGAAGATCTTGGACAGCGGAACGTCCTTGCCCATCACCGGCGGCGGCATCGCCTTGGTGATCCGCTCCCCCAGCGCGAACGGGTAGCCGAGCACCCGCGACGAGTCCTTGACCGCCTGCTTGGCCTTGATCGTGCCGTAGGTGACGATCTGCGCCACGCGGTCGGAGCCGTACTTCTCGGTGACGTAGCGGATCACCTCGCCGCGACGACGCTCGTCGAAGTCCACGTCGAAGTCCGGCATCGAGACCCGGTCGGGGTTGAGGAAGCGTTCGAAGATCAGGCCGTGCCGGCGCGGGTCGAGGTCGGTGATGCCCAGCGCGTACGCCGCGACCGAGCCTGGACCCGAGCCACGCCCCGGCCCGACCCGGATGCCGTTGCGCTTGGCCCAGGCGATGAAGTCGGCGACCACGAGGAAGTAGCCCGGGAAGCCCATCTGGGAGATCACGCCGACCTCGTAGTCGGCCTGCTTGCGCTCCTCGTCGGGGACGCCGTCGGGGTAGCGCTGCAGCAGTCCCTTGTCGACCTCCTTGACGAACCAGGACTCCTCGGTCTCCCCCTCCGGGACCGGGAAGCGCGGCATGTAGTTGGCGCCCTCGTTGAACTCGACGTTGCAGCGCTCCGCGACCAGCAGCGTGTTGTCGCAGGCCTCCTTGAGACCGTGCTTGTCCTCCCACAGCGCCCGCATCTCGGCCGGCGACTTGACGTAGTAGTCGCGGCCCTCGAGCCGGAACCGCTTCGGGTCGGCCATCGTCTTGCCGGACTGGACGCACAGCAACACCTCGTGGGCGTCGGCGTCGTCGTTGTGGGTGTAGTGCAGGTCGTTGGTGGCGATGATCGGCAGGTCGAGGTCGCTGGACAGCCGCAGCAGGCCCTCGCGGACCCGGGTCTCGATGTCGAGGCCGTGGTCCATCAACTCGACGTAGTAGTTGGCCGGTCCGAAGATGTCGCGGAAGTCGGCGGCGGCCGTCCGGGCCTTCTCGTAGTCGCCGATCCGCAGCCAGGTCTGGACCTCACCGGACGGGCAGCCGGTCGTCGCGATCAGGCCGGAGGCGTACTCCGCGAGCAACTCCCGGTCGGCTCGCGGCTTGTAGAAGAACCCCTCCATGCTCGAGCGGCTGGACAGCCGGAACAGGTTGTGCATCCCGGTGGTCGACTCGGCCAGCAGCGTCATGTGGGTGAACGCGCCACCACCCGACACGTCGTCCTCGCCACCCTCGGCCCAGCGGACCCGCTTGCGCTCGGAGCGGTGGGTCCCGGGCGTGACGTAGGCCTCCATGCCGATGATCGGCTTGACCCCGGCCGCCCGGGCCTTGGAGTAGAAGTCGTAGGCGCCGAACACGTTGCCGTGATCGGTCATCGCGATGGCCGGCATCCCCATCTCGGCGGTCTCGGCGAACAGCTCGCCTAGCCGGGCCGCGCCGTCGAGCATGGAGTACTCAGTGTGAACATGCAGGTGCACAAATGAGTCGGTGCTCGACATCTGGGAAGGGCCCTCCTCGACCTACTCGCTCAGGGCGTGATTCCTGAGCCTACGCGACCAAATCTGGCAGCCGGGTCCGACACTCACGGCGATTTCGGCGTGCCCGGATCGGCGTCCCGATCGCCCGGATCAAGCGTCCTCGCGGAGTACGGCGAGGGCGTGCGCGAGGTCGTCCGGGTAGTCCGAGCGGAACTCGACGTAGGCGCCGGTCGCGGGGTGGGTAAAGCCGAGGCCGACCGCATGGAGCCACTGCCTGGTCAGGCCGAGCCGCTCGGCCAGCGTCGGGTCGGCGCCATAGGTCAGATCGCCCACGCACGGGTGGTTCACCGCACTCATGTGGACCCGGATCTGGTGGGTACGGCCGGTCTCCAGGTGGATCTCCAGCAGGCTGGCGAACCGGTGCGCCTCGAGCGTCTCGTAGTGGGTGACGCTCGGCCGGCCGGACTCGACGACGGCCCACTTGTAGTCGTGCTTGGGATGCCGGCCGATCGGCGCGTCGATCGTGCCGCTCAGCGGGTCGGGATGGCCCTGGACGAGGGCGTGGTAGATCTTGTCGACCATGCGATCGCGGAACGCCTGCTTGAGGGCGGAGTAGGCCCGCTCCGACTTGGCCACGACCATGAGTCCGCTGGTGCCGACGTCGAGCCGGTGCACGATGCCCTGCCGCTCCGCAGCGCCGGAGGTCGCGACGACGATGCCCTGCGCGGCGAGGTGCCCCAGCACGGTCGGCCCACTCCAACCCGGGCTCGGATGAGCGGCAACCCCGACCGGCTTGTCGATCACGACCAGGTCTGGGTCGTCGTAGACAAGGCGAAGCCCCTCGACCGCCTCGGCTCGTACGGCTGGAGCGTCGGGCGGGTCCGGGATCGTGAGATCGAGCATCGCGCCGGCCTCGACCCGGTCCGACTTCGCCGGTCGTACGCCATCGACCCGGACGCCGCCGCTCTCGACCAGCTCGGCGGCCTTCGTACGCGACAGGCCGAGCAACCTCGCCAGGGCCGCGTCCACCCGTTCGCCGGCGAGCCCCTCCGGCACCGGCAGCGTCCGCTGCTCGGTCATGACTTGGCGACAGGCTCGCGACGGCCTTCGGGACCGATGCCACGCAGGGACTGGATGACGACCAGCACCGCCGCCGACGTGATGCACATGTCGGCGACGTTGAAGATCGGCCAGTTCGGCAGCTCGATGAAGTCGACGACATGGCCGCGCAGCACGCCGGGGTCGCGGAAGACCCGGTCGGTCAGGTTGCCGAGCGCGCCGGCGAGCAGCAGCCCGAGCGCCACCGCCCAGATCGGGTCGCGCAGCCGGGTCGCCATCCGGATCACGACGGCCACCACGACCAGCGCCACCAGGCTGAGCCCGATCGTCAGTCCGGTCGCGAGACCGAAGGCCGCTCCGGCGTTGGTGGTGTACGTGAGACTCAGGACGCCCGGGATGACCTCGACGGGGTCATGACCGCGGAGGGTCTCGACCGCGATGGCCTTCGTGACGACGTCGGTGAGGTAGGCGACGACGCAGACGACGGCGAACAAGCCGACATGTCGGCCGTTCGACCCCGATTCCTGGGCGCGCTCGACCGGCTCGGTGGCGTCGCCGTCGTTGGTCGTCAGCGGCGTTCCTCGCGCTGCTTGCATGTCATGCACAGTGTGGCACGCGGGAACACCATCAGCCGACGCTTCCCGATCGGGTTGCCGCACGACTCGCAGACGCCGTACGTGCGGTCCTCGAGCCGCTCCAGCGCCCGCTCGGTCTGGATCAGCATGTCGCGGGTGTTGTTGGCCAGTGACATCTCGGAGTCGCGCTCGAGCGAGGTGGATCCGACGTCGGCTTGGTCGTTGCCGGCCCCCTCGCCACCGGCTCGCAGGAGATCCTGGATCCCTTGCTCCACCGAGGAGACCTCGGCACGGAACCGATCCCGGTCCGCCTCGAGCTGACCGCGAACCTCGGCGATCTCGGCCGCCGTCCAGGGCTTCTCCTCCGGGAGCACGACCAGATCGCGCGGACCGCGGCCGGCTGGTGCCTTTTTGGCGGGCGCCTTCTTGGCGACGGCCTTCTTCGCGGCGGCCTTCTTCTCCGGTGGCTTCGCCGTCTTCTTGGCGGCCTTCTTCGCCGGCTCCTTCTTGGCCGTCTTCTTCGCGGCCGCCTTCTTGGCCGGGGCCTTCTTCGACACCGTCTTCTTGGCCGGAGCGAGTTTGGCGGCCTGCTTGCCGTCCGCCTTCTTCGCCACGGTCTTCTTCGCTGCCTTCTTGGCGGTCTTCTTCGCGGTCTTGGCCGACTTGGCCGGGGCAGACCGCTTCTGCGCCGCGGGCTTGGCGGCCGCCTTCTTCGAGCTGCTCTTCAGCTGCGCCAATGGTCTGCCCTTCACCTCGCGGTGACCTGGTGGGCCACCGTGTGCAGTGCCGGAAGGATAGAGACAGCACCGCGCTGCTTCAACCTCACGCGCCGCTCATCTGACGCCCGACCCGTCCCGGTCATGGCTGATTTTCCCGGAGAATCCGCAATCGCTCCAGCACTGCGGCCGGATCGTCGGTGTCGATTGCGACCAGTTTGTCGCGACTGCGCTGGCCTACGTCAAGGCGTACATCGCGCGCTCGTACCCCCAGCGCTTCGGCGACCAGGGCCAGTGCCGCGCTCGTTGCGCGACCGTCGACGGCCCGCTCCCGGACCGAGACCCGGACGGCCGGCACACCGGGTCGCGGGTAGGAGCCGCCGACGCCGGACCGGGCCGATCCGGGCGTCACCCGCAGCCACGCTCGTACGACCGCCACGACCGCGCTCCCCTCGCTTGAAAGCCAGTGTGCCGCACTAGTACCCGTCTTCTACACTGGTCATGCCGCATGGTGACGATGGGACGAGTAGTCGCGTCCACGTGCTTCGAGCGACCCGGAGACGGTGTGAGCCCGGGAGGCACGCCGCGACGAAGATCATCCCGGAGCCGCCGGCAGAACGGCCGCCTGCTGATCGGACGGCTCAGTAGATCCGGCAGCGGCGCGCCACGAGGGGGTCGGCCACGAGCCGGCCAAGGAGGGTGGTACCGCGGTCGGCGTAACCTACGCCGTTCGTCCCTCCGCCAGACCTGTCACAGGACCTGACGGAGACGAGATGACCGACCGCGATCCGACCGCAGCCGACGCGCCTGGCTACCGGCCCGTAAGCCCGCAGGTCGACCTGCCGGCCGTCGAGCGCGACGTCATGGCCTTCTGGCGCGACCACAAGACCTTCGACCGATCCCTCGATCGCACCGCCGCCGGGCCTACCTGGACCTTCTACGAGGGCCCCCCGACGGCCAACGGCATGCCGGGTGTCCACCACGTCGAGGCCCGGGTCTTCAAGGACCTGTTCCCGCGGTTCAAGACCATGCAGGGCTACCGGGTCGACCGCAAGGCAGGCTGGGACTGCCAGGGCCTGCATGTCGAGGTCGGCGTCGAGAAGGAGCTGGGTCTGTCCGGCCACGCCGACATCGAGAAGTACGGCATCGCCGAGTTCAACGCCAAGTGCCGCGAGTCGGTCTTCCGCCACGTCGACCTGTTCGAGCAGATGACCGAGCGGATGGGCTTTTGGATCGACCTGTCCCAGGCCTACCGCACGATGGACGCGGAGTACATCGACAGCGTCTGGTGGTCGCTCAAGCGGATCTTCGACAAGGCCTGGCTGGTCGAGGACTACCGGATCACGCCCTACTGCCCGCGCTGCGGCACCAGCCTGTCCGACCACGAGCTCGGCCAGCCGGGCGGCTACGAGACGGTCGCCGACCCGTCGGTCTACGTTCGCTTCCCGCTCACCTCGGGTCCACTGGCTGGCCGGGCGTCACTGCTGACCTGGACGACGACTCCGTGGACCCTGGTGTCCAACGCGTTGGTCGCGGTGCATCCGGATGTCGAGTACGTCGCGGCCACCGACGGCAACGAGACCGTCGTCGTCGCCGAGCCGCTGCTGGCCGACGTGCTCGGTGAGGGCTGGACCATAACGGACCGGTTCGCCGGCCGCGACATGCTGGGCTGGTCGTACTCCCGTCCGTTCGAGCTGGTCGAGTGGCCGTCCAAGCGCGGTCATTTCGTGGTCAACGAGGAGTACGTGAGCACGACCGACGGCACCGGGCTGGTCCACATGTCGCCCGCCTACGGCGAAGACGACTTCCAGAGCTGCCGGGCCAACGACGTGCCGATGGTCAACCCGATCGACCTCGAGGGCCACTTCCTCCCCGACATCGACCTGGTCGGAGGCGAGTTCTTCAAGCACGCCGACCGGCATCTGGTGCCAGATCTCGAGCGGCGCGGCCTGCTATTCCGGCACGAGACGTACGAGCACAACTATCCGCACTGCTGGCGCTGCCACACGCCGGTCATCTACTACCCGATCCCGAGCTGGTACATCCGGACCACCGAGTTCAAGGACCGGCTGCTGGCGGCCAACGAGGCGACCAACTGGTATCCCGAGTCGGTCAAGACCGGCCGCTACGGCGACTGGCTCAGCAACAACGTCGACTGGGCACTGTCGCGGACCCGCTACTGGGGCACGCCGCTGCCGATCTGGCGCTGTGCCGAGGGCCATCTCACCTGCGTCGGCTCGCGAGCGGAGCTGACCGAGCTGACCGGGTCCGACCAGTCCGGCCTCGACCCGCACCGGCCGTACGTCGACGCGCTGACCTTCCCCTGCCCGACCTGCCAGGGCGAGGCCCGCCGGGTCACCGAGGTCATCGACGCGTGGTACGACTCCGGCTCGATGCCGTTCGCGCAGTGGGGCTACCCGTACGTCGAGGGCTCCGAGGAGCGATTCGACCGAGCCTTCCCGGCACAGTTCATCTGCGAGGCGATCGACCAGACCCGCGGCTGGTTCTACACCCTGATGGCGATCAGCACGGCACTGTTCGACCAGACGGCGTACGAGAACGTCGTCTGCGTCGGACTGATCGTCGGCGAGGACGGTCGCAAGATGTCCAAGCACCTCGGCAACATCCTCGAGCCGGTGCCGCTGATGGACGCCCACGGCGCCGATGCGCTGCGCTGGTTCATGGCCTGCTCCGGCTCGCCCTGGGCGACCCGGCGGGTCGGTCACGACGTGCTCGACGAGATCGTCCGCAAGGTGCTCCTGACCTACTGGAACACCGTCGCTTTCCACGCGCTCTACGCCAGGACGGCCGGCTGGACTCCGGCCGACGGCGCCCCGCCGGTCGCCGAGCGGCCGGTGCTCGACCGCTGGCTGGCGTCGCGGACCCAGGGGCTGACCCGCGACGTCACCGAGGCACTCGAGAACTTCGACACCCAGCGCACCGGCGCCCTGATCTCGGCCTTCGTCGACGAGCTGTCGAACTGGTACGTCCGGCGCTCGCGGCGGCGGTTCTGGGACAGCGATCCGGCCGCACTCGCGACCCTGCACGAGACGATCGACGTGCTGACTCGACTGATGGCGCCGGTGACGCCGTTCGTGACCGAGCGGGTCTGGCAGGACGTCGTACGCCCCGTCGACGCCGACGCCTCGGAGTCGGTGCACCTGGCGTCCTGGCCCGAGGTCGACGAGGCGCTGCTCGATCCGGCCCTCGATGCGCAGATGGACCTGGCCCGCCGGGTGGTCGAGCTGGGCCGGGCGGCGCGGGCCGAGGCCAAGGTGCGGACCCGGCAGCCGTTGGCCCGGGCGCTGGTCGGGTCGGCGGCCTGGCCGAGCCTGCCGCAGGCGCTACGCGACGAGGTGGCGACCGAGCTGAACGTGGCGGCAGTCGACTCCCTCGCGGCAGCCGGCGCCGACCTGGTCGAGCACTCGGCCAAGGGCAACTTCCGCGCCCTCGGCAAGCGGTTCGGCAAGGACACGCCGAGGGTGGCCGCCGCGATCGCCGCCGCCGATGCCCGGGCGCTGGCGACGACCCTGAGTGAGTCGGGCAGCGCGACGGTCGACGTGGACGGGCGCGCCGAGACGGTCCAGCCCGACGAGGTGCTGATCTCGGAGCGGCCTCGCGAGGGCTGGTCGGTGGTCAACGACCAGGGCGAGACCGTGGCGCTCGATCTGGAGCTGACACCCGAGCTCGTCCGGGCCGGGCTGGCCCGCGAGGCGGTCCGGCTGCTCCAGGAGACCCGCAAGGCGAGTGGCTTCGACGTGAGCGACCGGGTGGAGCTGTGGTGGGTGGCCGACGGTGATCTGGCGACTGCGCTGAGCGATCACGAGCAGACGATCGCCGACGAGGTGCTCGCAACGCGCGTGATACCGGGCGAGCCCGATGATGCGACTCTGGCCCGGCATCACGATGCCGATCTGGGTCTGACGGTCTGGCTGCGGCGCGTCTGAGGCGAGGTCAGGCGCGGAAGACGGGCGCAGCCGACGCCGGTCAGCGCTGCTGGCGGTCGTCCTCACCGAGGAGCGAACGCAGCCGCTTCGGCGAGTGCTCGGAGTCCGGCCCTCCTGGCCCACCTGGCAGCGGAGCGGCGACGGTCTCCTCGCCCTCCAACTGCGCGAGCTGGGCCTGGAAGTAGTTCTTGAGCCGGCTGCGGTATTCGCGCTCGAACGAGCGCAGGTGCTCCACCTCGCGGGACAGCCGGTCGCGGTCACGCTCCAGGTCGCCGAACAGCTGCTGCCGGCGCTCGGCGGTCTCGGCGTCGAGCTTCTGGGCCCGTGCGCGGGCGTCGGACTCCATGCGGTCGGCCTTGGCGCGGGACTCGTTGGTCAGCCGCTCGGCCTTCATGCGCGCCTCAGCGAGGATCTTGTCGGCCTGGTCCTTGGCGTCGGCCTCGATCTCCTCGGCGTTCTTGGCCGCGATCTCCAGCAGCCGGGCGGCCGCGCCAGAGGCGTCGGCAACCGACTCGGGGCCGCGTCGCGGCGGGGCCATGGCCGGCATCGGAGGCGGCGCCTCGATGCGGGGCGGCGGCTTGCGCTCCTCGAGCACCGGACGCGGCGGCTCTGGAGCCGGCATCGCCCGGGTCTCCTCCGGAGGGCGGGAACTCGACGCGCGAGCGAGCTTGGTCCGCAGGTCGTTGTTCTCCTGAGTGAGGCGCTCGAGCTCGGACTCGACCTCGTCGAGGAACTGGTCGACCTCTCCCATGTCGTAGCCCTCGCGCAGGCGGACGGGCGTGAATCTCTTGTTGCGCACGTCCTCTGGAGTAAGCGGCATGACCTCACCTCAGGATCGAAGGGACCTTCCTGGTGCGCCCACCGTACCCGGTTAACGGCAGATGGCGACAACTGGGCGCATGAGGGCTCAGCTAGAAGAAGATCGCCGCGTTGACCTGCTGGAGGATGTAGATCAAGACGAAGAGGACCAGCGGGGAGAGGTCGAGCGCGACCATACCAAGTCGAAGCGGCGGGAGTACGCGCCGGATGGCACGTAAGGGCGGATCGGTGATCGAGTAGATGATCTCGCAGAGGACGAGCAGTGCTCCCTTGGGCTGCCACGATCGGGCCAGCATCTGAACCCAGTCCAGCACAATCCGGGCAATCAGCAGGATGAGACAGACCCACAGGACAAAGGCGATGATCTCACCGGCAACCTGCATGCGCGCGTCAGCTCTGGTTGAAGAAGCCGCCTTCGGCGAGGCGTTGCTTGTCCTCTGCCGTGACGGAAACGTTCGGCGGGGACAGCAGGAAGACCTTCGCCGTGACCCGCTCGATCGATCCGTGGACCGCGAAGACCAGGCCGGCCGCGAAGTCGACCAGACGCTTGGCGTCGTTGTCGTCCATCTCGGACAGGTTCATGATCACCGGGATGCCCTCGCGGAAATGCTCGCCGATCGTGCGCGCCTCGTTGTAGGTGCGGGGGTGCAGCGTGGTGATCCGGGCGGCGTCGTTGCGGTGCACCTCGACCGGCCGACGGCGCGGGGCGAGCTCGGTCACCTGACCGGTCGGCTCGTCGCGGACGGCCCGGACCGGGCGACGCTCGGCCGGCTCCTCATAGGTCTCGGCGTCGTCGTACTCGTCATCGAATCGATCGGCGTCCTCGACCAGGCCGAGGTACACACCAACCTTGCGCATCGCGCCAGACATGGCCTCTTCGACCTCCGGGTCGGTTTCGAGACGGTCGCCGCCTCGCGTCCTCTGCTTACAGGCGTGGGCCTGCGCTGATGACACTACCCGTCAGAAGGCCTCGTACCGAGCACCGCGCGGCCTACGCGTACGTGTGTCGCGCCGGTGCGGACGGCCGCCTCCAGGTCGCCGCTCATGCCCGCGGACAGCATCGTCGAGTCGGGATGGTCGCGGCGAAGGTCGGCCGCGATGGCGGCGAGGCGGGCGAAGACCGGCTCCGGGTCGACACCCTGGGGCGCGATCGCCATCACGCCGCCCAGCTCGAGCCGGTCGGCGGCCGCGATCAGGTCGGCGAGCTCGGGCACCTCGGACGGCGCGCAGCCGGCCCGGGCGGCCGACGGCTCGGTGTCGAGATTGACCTGCACCAGACAGCGGACTGTGCGCTGCTCGTCGGCGGCCCCCCGCGACAGCGGCTCCACCAGCCGCTCGCGATCCACCGAGTGCACGACGTCGGCATAGCGGGCGATCGCCCGTGCCTTGTTGCTCTGCAGGACGCCGACGAAGTGCCAGACCAGTCCGGGCGGCGAGTCCTGCCGCTTGTCCCGCGCCTCGGGGTGCCGGCTCTCCCCCACGTCGCGTACGCCGAGGTCGGCGAGCAGCGCCACGTCGCTCGCTGGGAAGGTCTTGGTCACGACGACGAGCGTGACCTCGGCCGGTTCGCGGCCGGCGGACCGGGCTGCCTGGTCGATCCGCGCGTGCACCTGCTCGAGCCCGGCCGCGAGCTCGGCGCGACGCTGGTCGCTCACGACCTGATCCGGACCAGGCCACCGAGCCGGCCGGATCGCTGTCCCTGCCGGCGGTAGGAGAACAGGTCGGTGTTCTCGCGCGTGCACCAGCGCGCCGGATCCGAGGTGGCCATCAGGTCGATGACCTCGACGCCGAGGTCGCGCAGCTGGCTGGCGACGCCTGCGCCGACATCGACCGAGGGAGTGCCCCACGACGTCGTCGCCCAGGCGGCCGGCACCGCCGCTGAAACGTCGGCGCGCATCTGCGCCGGGACCTCGTAGCACCGGCCGCACACCCGAGGACCGAGCCAGGCCACGAGCGAGTCCGCGCCCGCTGCCTGGAGGCCGGCGACCGTCGAGGCGACGATGCCTGCCGTCAGTCCCGGCCGGCCGGCATGGGCGACGCCGACCACGCCGGTCTCGACGTCGGCCAGGATCACCGGCACACAGTCGGCGACGCGTACGAGGAGACCCAGCTCGGGAGTCGTGGTCACCAGGCCGTCGGCGACCGGGATGTCGGACGGCCGCGAGGACACGGTCGTCACGCCGTCGCTGTGCTTCTGGCTCATCCTGACCATGCGCTCCGGATCCAGGCCCAGGCCGGTCGCGGCGATCTGGTGGTTCCGCGCGACCCGCTCGGGGTCGTCACCGTTGCTGGTCCCGAGGTTGAGCGACGCCCAGGGCCCTTCACTTACGCCGTCGTGCCGATCGGTGAACGCCACCTCGACCGGTCCGCGGGACTCTCGGAAGGCGAACACCTACTTCAGGAACTCCGGAACGTCGAGATCGTCGTCGACGCGGGGCGGACTCGGCTTGCGCTGCTGGGTCACACCGGCGCCGACCGTCAGCGGCGAGGTCGGCGACGCGGGGCGGGCCGGCTCCGGTGTGGTGGTCTCGCGCTCGGGGCGATCCTGACCGTTCGAGCCTGTCGGCTCCCTGACCGGCTCCGAACTCGTCGGCGTGGGTGGCGGCATCGCCTTCTCGCGCCGCAGGGCCGGCTGACCGGCATCACGTCGCTTCGGCATCCCGCCGTCGAACCCGGCGGCGATCACCGTGACCCGCACCTCGTCACCGAGCGCGTCGTCGATCACCGCCCCGAAGATGATGTTGGCCTCGGCATGGGCCGCTTGGCTGACCAGCGCCGCCGCCTCGTTGATCTCGAACAACCCGAGGTCGGAGCCGCCGGCGATCGACAGCAGCACGCCGTGGGCGCCGTCGATGGACGCCTCCAGCAGCGGGCTGGACACCGCCATCTCGGCCGCCGCCACTGCGCGATCGTCGCCGCGCGCGGAGCCGATCCCCATCAGCGCCGACCCGGCGTCGGACATCACCGACTTGACGTCGGCGAAGTCGAGGTTGATCAAGCCGGGGGTCGTGATCAGGTCGGTGATGCCCGAGACACCTTGCAGCAGCACCTGGTCGGCCTGCTTGAAGGCGTCGAGCACGCTGACGTTGCGATCGCTGATCGACAGCAGCCGGTCGTTCGGGATCACGATCAGCGTGTCGACCTCCTCCCGCAACGCGGCGATGCCCTCCTCGGCCTGGTTGGCCCGCCGCCGGCCCTCGAAGGCGAACGGCCGGGTCACCACGCCGATGGTCAGGGCGCCGAGCGACCGCGCGATCCGCGCGACGACAGGAGCGCCACCGGTTCCCGTACCACCGCCTTCCCCAGCGGTGACGAAGACCATGTCCGCGCCCTTGAGCACCTCCTCGATGTCCTCGGCGTGGTCATCGGCCGCCTTCGCGCCGACGTTGGGGTTGGCGCCCGCGCCGAGTCCCCGCGTCATCTCGCGGCCGATGTCGAGCTTCACGTCGGCGTCGCTCATCAACAGTGCTTGGGCATCGGTGTTGATCGCGATGAACTCGACGCCCTTCAGACCGACCTCGATCATCCGGTTCACCGCATTGACGCCGCCGCCACCGATGCCGACGACTTTGATCACCGCCAGGTAGTTCTGCGCTGCCACAACGCGCACCTCTTCCTCGGTTGCTGGCCGCCCCGTTCTCGGATCGGCGATTCGGTGTTGCCGGCTGGATCGACTGCCTCCAAAACCTTCACCCTCAAGTAGAGGGTTATAGTTATGTCAACCTGTCGACTGCGCAGCAACGTACGTCGGGCGCCAGGCCGGTTCAATCACCGCTACGCGTGTCGCCGCAGGACGTGGTGTCGAATTCGCAGCTGCGCACCTTCGAGGCCGACCCATCGCGAGGCGTGGACGCACTCCCCTCGGCATTTGGTCACTCCTCATGGGCTACAACCCGTGGTGCGTGCGGTTTCCCATGAGCTCATGGGAAACCGCGCGGTGCCGCATCAAGCCCGGGTGGTCGGCTGCTCCGGCACCGATACGTCATAGACCGAGGCATTGACCTTGAGCAGGGTCGCGAGCACCCGGGCCTTCAGATCCGACTGCGCCGCGCTCCCCCACTGCACCTGCTTGCCGTTGGACAGGACGAGCTCGATCGCGTCCATGCTGGCGACCTCCACGTGATCGACCTTGCGCGCGATGTTTCGGTCGAGGGACGCGATCACACCGGCGACCTCGTGCAGCGCGTCGGCACTCCCCTTGCCGTCGAGCTGCCCGGCGCGTACGAGCGGCAGTCGATCCGGCCGGTGGCGGTAGGTCCGGTAGAGCACGCCATCGGCATCCATGCCGTGCAGCTTGTGATCCTGCTTCACCACGGCGATCGCGGTCCGCTCCCGGATCACGATGTGCACGCCGTCCGGCCAGTCGCGTTCGACGTCGACGGAGGACACCGCCGGCAGCTCGGCGACCCGGTCCTCGACCGCGTTCAGGTCGAGCCGTGCGAGTGGCGTGCCGATCGGTACGTCGGCGACCCGCTCGACCTCGCGTGGCGTGAGGTAGGACGTCCCCTCGACATCGACCGACTTAACGCCGAGCCAGGACGACGCGTAGACAACCCAGACGCCGAATCCGACCAGCAGGATCGTGACGAGCGCGATCACCTGGGCCCGGCCGAACCACCGGAGGAAGCGGCGCCGGGAGAAGCGCCTCGTCACCACCGGATCAGCCATCGCGCCCGTCCCCGTTCAGTCCGCCAACGCCGCCAATACCTGCGGCGCCACCGCCGTGACGTCGCCGGCGCCGAGCGTCAGGACCAGGTCACCCGGCCGGGCCACCGCGACGACCGCATCGGCGAGCTCGTCGCGTCGCGCCACGTAGTGCACCCGGTCGGCCGGCAACGGCACCGCGTCGGCGACCAGTCGGCCGTCCACGCCCGCCTCCGGCTGCTCCCGGGCGAGGTAGATGTCGGCGACGACGGCGACGTCCGCGGCACCGAGGCTGCGGCCCATCTCGGCGCCGAACGCCTTGGTGCGCGAGACCAGATGCGGCTGGTAGCACACGACCACCCGGCCGTCGCCGGCCAGCGACCGGGCCGAGGCGAGGTCGGCCGCGATCTCGGTCGGGTGGTGGGCGTACGAGTCGTAGACCCGGACGCCCCCTGCCTCGCCCTTGAGCTCCATCCGGCGCCGGCTGCCGGTGTAGCCGGCGAGACCAGCGGCGAGCGCCTCGAACGGGCAGCCCCGGCGCAGCCCCACAGCGAGCGCCGCCAGCGCGTCGAACAGATAGTGGCGACCGGGCATCGCGATCCGAAGCTCGCCGAGCTCCTTGCCGTCCAGAAGCACCGTGCAGCTCGTCTCGCCGCCGGCCGACCGGACGTCGACCCCACGCAGATCGGCCGTCTCGCCGAAGCCGACCCCGATGGCGTCGATCCCCTGCTTGCGGGCCTGGTCGATCAGTGACGCGGCGCCCGGATCGTCGACGCTGGCCACCAGGCAGCCGCCCGGCACGATCCGGTCCAGGAACTCGTCGAACGCGCGCCGATAGGCCTCCGGCGTGCCGTAGACGTCGAGGTGGTCGGCCTCGATGTTGGTGACGACCGCGACCGTCGGTGAGTACGCCAGGAAGGCGCGGTCACTCTCGTCGGCCTCGACGACGAACTCCGGTCCGCCACCCTCGCGGGCATTGCTGCCCGTCGACGCGAGGTCGGCACCCACCGCGTACGAGGGATCGGCGCCGGCTGCGGTCAGTGCGACGGCGAGCATCGACGACGTCGTGCTCTTGCCGTGGGTGCCGGTGACGGCGAGAACAGTCCGCCCGATCATGACCGACACGACGGCCGCCGATCGCGGCCACAGCCGCAGGCCCTGGTCGCGGGCAGCGACGACCTCAGGATTGGACTCGTCGATCGCCGTGGACACGACCACCGTGTCGGCGCCCTTGACCTGCTCGGCGACGTGGCCGATGTAGCAGGTGGCGCCGAGCCTACGAAGCGCCTCGAGGGTCGGCGTCTCGTGCGCGTCGCTGCCGCTGACCTCGACGCCCCGGGCGAGCATCAGCCGGGCCAGGCCGGACAGTCCGGCGCCGCCGATGCCGACGAAGTGGACGTGGCCCAGCTCGGTGGCGGGCGGGATCTGCTCCGGCAGCGGGACTCTCACGGCGCGCCTCGCCCGGCGTCCTCGATCATCGCGGCCAGCCGGACGTCGGCGTCGCGCGGCAGCAGGCCGTCGGCGGCGCGGGACATCGCGTCGAGCCGGGCCGGATCGAGCAGCAGCTCCGGCACCGTACGCCCGATCCAGGCGGCGCTCATCGCGTCGTCGTCGACCAGGAGCGCGCCGCCGGCGTCGACGACTGGCCGCGCGTTGCGGGCCTGCTCGCCGTTGCCGTGCGGCAGCGGGCAGAACACGGCGGGCAGGCCGGTGCTGGCCACCTCGGTGACCGTGTTGGCACCGGCGCGGCAGACGACCAGATCGGCCGCGGCGTACGCCAGGTCCATGCGCTCGATGTACTGCACCACGCGGTATGGCGGGTCGCCCTCCCGTGGGGTCACGACCGCCTCCTCGACGCGTCCGGCGTGGTGCAGCACCTGGACGCCGGCGTCCGCGAGTGCCTGGGCGGCCCCGGACACCGCGTGATTGAGCCGCCGGGCGCCCTGCGACCCACCGGTCACGAGCAGCGTCGGCCGGTCCGGGTCGAGGCCGAACCCGGCGCGGCCCTCGTCGCGCTGCTTGCCCCGGTCCATGCCGGAGATCAGGCGCCGGATCGGCATGCCGGTGAACACCGCGTGCGCGAGCGGCGTGTCGGGGAAGCTGGTCGCCACATGGGTGGTGAAGCGGACGCCGACCTTGTTGGCCAGGCCCGGCAGCGAGTTGCCCTCATGGATCACGATCGGGAGCTTGCGCTTGCGGGCGGCGAGGTAGGCCGGCAGCGCGACGTAGCCGCCGAATCCCACGACGACATCGGGCTGGATCCGGTCGAGCACCTCGCCAGCGCTCCGGACCGCCGATCGCAGCCGGCCCGGCACCCGGGCGAGGTCGACGGTCGGGCGCCGGGGCAGCGGGACCGGCGGGATCAGCTCCAACGGCAGTCCGGCGGCCGGGATGACCCGGGTCTCGATGCCGCGCTCGGTGCCGAGGCAGGTGAGGGTGATGTCGGGATCGCGGTCACGCAGCGCGTCGGCCGTCGCGAGCAACGGCGACGTATGGCCGGCGGTGCCACCACCGGCGAGGAGTACGGACAGAGGCATCGGTCACCGTCTCTGGCGTCGGTTCGAGGTCGTCGCGGCTCGGCGCCGCTGTCGGCGTACCCGCTTCGACTGCAACGCCACCTGGGCGCCCGGCTCGGCACGCGCGAACGCCAGCAACATACCGAGCGCGATCAACGTCGGAAGCAGGGCCGACCCACCGTACGAAACCAGCGGCAGCGGGATGCCGATGACCGGGAGCAGGCCCAGCACCATCCCCAGGTTGACGAGTGCCTGCGAGAGCAGCCAGACCGTGATGCCGGCCGCGGCGTAGCGGGCGAACGGATCGCGGGCCCGGCTGGCGATCCGGAAGCCGGTGTAGCCGAGGACCATGAACAGGCCGAGGACGATCAGGGTGCCGAACAGGCCGGTCTCCTCACCGATCACGGCGAAGATGAAGTCGGTGTGGGCCTCGGGCAGACTCCCCCACTTCTGGCGGCTGGCGCCGAGGCCGACGCCCCAGAACGAGCCGGTGGCCAGCGCGAAGAAGCCGTGTGCGGCCTGCCAGCCCTGGCCGCGCAGATCGCTCATCGGGTCGATGAAGGTCGTGAGCCGCTGGATGCGCTCGGAGTCGCTACTGGCCAGGAAGGCGGCGAGCCCGGCGAGTGCCAACAGGGCGCCGACGAACAGCCGGGCCGGGGCTCCGACCACCCAGAGCATGCCGAGGATGATCGCGAACAGGACCAGCGCGGTGCCGACGTCGCGCTGACCCACGACGAGAAAGGCGATCAGGCAGGTCGCCGGCACCATCGGGATCAGCAGGTGCTTCCAGTCGTCGAGCAGCTTCTCCTTGCGGGCATAGAGATCGGCGGCCCACAAGACGATCGCGAGCTTGGCGATCTCCGACGGCTGGATCAGGACCGGTCCGCCGAAGCTCAGCCAGTTCTGGTTGCCGTTGACCTCGACACCGACGCCGGGCAGGTAGGTCAGGGAGATCAAGACGATCGATCCGATCAGGGCCGGGTAGGCGAACCAGCGCATCGCGCGGATCGGCATCCGGGAGGCCAGCCATGCCAGTGGGATGCCGATCGCGGCCCATATCGCCTGCTTGCCGAAGATGTAGTAGGACGAGCCGTACTGGTCGTAGGACAGCACTGAGCTGGCCGACAGCACCATGATCAGGCCGAACCCGAGCAGCAGGACGCTGACGCCGATCACCAGCTGGTACGACATCAGCGGCCGGTCGAGGATCTGGCGCAGCGACTCCCACCAGCGCGACGACGGGCGTCGGGCGCTGGAATCGCGGGCGGCCCGCGGAGGCGGCTTGGTCGCAGTCGCCACGGGCCTCCCTCCCTACGGCTCGACGGCCGTCCGACGGTCGACGGCGGCCGCGAAGGCGTCGCCGCGAGCCCCGTAGTCGGTGAACTGGTCCTGCGACGCACATCCGGGCGCCAGCAGGACGGTGTCCCCTTCCTGGGCTATCGCTGCAGCCGCCTGCACGACACGCTCCATGACATCGGAGCCAGTCTCCCCTTCGGCCACCTCGATCACGGGGACCTCGGCTGCGTGTCGCGCCAGCGCCTCGCCGATCACGGCTCGGTCGCGGCCGAGGAGTACGACCCCGCGCAGCCGGCTTCGCGCCCGCTCGATGAGCTGGTCGAACGTGGCGCCCTTGGCCAGTCCGCCGGCGATCCACACCACCGACGGGTAGCCGATCAGCGATGCCTCGGCCGCATGCGGATTGGTAGCCTTGGAGTCGTCGACCCAGCGGACTCCGGCGTCGAGCGCCACGGTCGCGTTGCGGTGCCGGTCCGGCCGGAACCCCGACAGTCCGGCCCGAACCGCGTCAGCGGGTACGCCATGTGCCCGAGCCAATGCGGCGGCGGCGAGCGCATTCGCGACGTTGTGCGGCGCCGGTGGGCTGACGTCGCTCACGGCCGCCAGTTCGACGATGTCGCCACCGGCGCCGAAGGCCCGGTCGACCAGTGTGCCGTCGACGACGCCGAGCAGGCCGGCCCCGGGCGGGTCGAGGGTGAAGCCGACCGGCCGAGGGCCGCTGGGGTCGGCGACAGCGAGCTCGGCAGTGGCCGGGTCGGCCGCGTTGTAGACCTTGGCCTTGGCGACCCGGTCGTAGATCCGGGCCTTGTCGGCGACGTAGTCGGCCATCGACCCGGCATACCAGTCGAGGTGGTCCGGCGCGATGTTGATCACGGCGGCGGCCTCGGCCGCGATCGAGCTCGTCCAGTGCAGCTGGAAGCTGGACAGTTCGAGTGCGAGGACGTCGTAGGGCTCGGGCTCCATGACGGTCGCGACCGCGGGCGATCCGACGTTGCCGACCGCGGCGGTTCGCAGTCCGGCGGCGGCGAGGATCGCAGCCAGCATCTGCACGGTGGTGGTCTTGCCGTTGGTGCCGGTCACGCACAGCCACGGCGCGTCGGCGTCGCGGCGGAGCCGCCAGGCGAGCTCGATCTCGCCCCAGATCGGCACGCCGCGGCGGCCGGCGTCGGCCAGCAGCGGCGTTCGCGGCGTCCAGCCCGGCGATGTCACGACGATGTCGGTGTCGTCGGGGACCCGGTCGAGGGCATTCGGCCCCAGGCGGACGCGAGCGCCCTGTGCCTCGACGTCGGCGGCCCGCTCGCGTACTCGCTCGGCGTCGGAGGCGTCCACGACAGTGACCTCGGCTCCGAGCCGCAGCAGGGTCGTCGCGGCGGCCGTACCCGAGACCGCGAGCCCGGCGACGACGACCTCGATCCCCTTCCAGTCGGCGTCCCGGCCCAGCCGCTCGACTTCGGGATCGGTCATGCGCCGGCGACCCATTCGGCGTAGAAGATGCCGAGGCCGGCCGCCACGCACAGCCCCGAGATGATCCAGAACCGGATCACGACGGTGATCTCGGCCCAGCCGGCTAACTCGAAGTGGTGATGTAACGGCGCCATCCGGAACAACCGTCTGCCGTGCGAGATCTTGAACCAGCCGACCTGGAGGATCACCGACAGGCTGATGATGACGAAGAGGCCGCCGATGACGAGCAGCAACAGGTCGGTGCGGGTCATGATCGCGAGGCCGGCCATCGCGCCGCCGAGGCTCAGCGAGCCGGTGTCGCCCATGATGATCTTGGCCGGGGCGGCGTTCCACCACAGGAAGCCAAAGCAGGCGCCGGTGAGCGCCGCCGCCACGACCGCGAGATCGAGCGGATCTCGGACCTCGTAGCACTTCGGGCCGGGGTGCGTGCCGCAGAACTGGTTGTTCTGCCAGATGTTGACCAGCGTGTACGCGGCAAACACCATCGCCGACGACCCACAGGCCAGCCCGTCGAGGCCGTCGGTGAGGTTCACCGCGTTGCTGGTGCCGGCCACGATCAGCAGGACCCAGATCAGGATCAGGACGGTCGGGAACTCCCAGCCGTCGATGTCACGGATGAACGAGATTCCGTGCGAGATCGGAGTACGGCCGTTCTCGTCCTCGAACTGCAGCGCCAGCCAGCCGAAGACCAGCGCGATCATCGTCTGCCCGGCCATCTTGGTCTTGCTGCGCAGACCCAGGCTGCGTTGCTTGGAGATCTTGATGTAGTCGTCGACGAAGCCGACCAGGCCGAGCCCGAAGAACAAGAAGAGCAACAACAGGGCCGAGGCGGACGGCTCGGTCTGGGTCAGCAACATGGCCAGGAAGTAGCCGACGCCGACCGCGAGCATGATGACCAGTCCGCCCATGGTGGGCGTGCCGCGCTTGGTGTGGTGGGAGGTCGGCCCGTCGTCTCGGATCAGCTGCCCGTAGCCCTTGGAGACCAGGATCGAGATCGCGAGGCGGGTGCCCAGCAGCGTGCCGAGCAGGGACAGGCCGCCGGCGAGCAGAATTGCTCTCACTGGCGCCCTCGCATCGCTCGGTCAGCCCCGCGAGCAGGCTCGCAGCACCGATTCGTTGGCTCGCTCCGCTCGCTCATCGAGCGTCCGTGCTCCCTTCGCCGTCCGCCGCGGTCTCGGACGCAGTATCCCTGGCGTCGTCGACCAGTGCGCGGGCGACTCGCTCGAGTCCGTCGGCCCGGGAGGCCTTGACCAACACGACATCGCCCGGGCGTAGCCGGGGCTCGATCCACTCGACCGCAGCATCAGCATCGGGTACGAGCGCGGCCCGCTCGACACCGGCCAGCTCCGCACCGCGCTGGATCAGATGCGCGTCCTGGTCGACGACCAGCAGCAGATCGACGCCGCTGCGGACGGCGTACTCCCCGACCTCGCGATGCGCCTCGTCGCCGGCAGCTCCGAGCTCGCGCATCGGTCCGAGCACGGCGATCGCGCGACCGTGCGGACGGGCGGCAGCGACCTTCGACAGGGTGTCCAACGCGGCGTGCATCGAGTCCGGGTTGGCGTTGTAGGCGTCGTTGAGGATGAGGACGCCGTCGGCCCGCTCGTGCGGCTCCATCCGCCAGCGCGACTCGGGTACCGCCTCGGACAGCGCCTCGGCGACGTCGGACAGCTCGAATCCCAGGCCCAGGGCGACCGTCGCAGCGGCGGCTGCGTTGCTCGCCTGGGGGCGGCCGAGCAGGCGCAGCTGCACCGGCGCCGTCGATCCTTCGTACGTCAGGTCGAAGCCGGGTCGCCCGAGCGAGTCGAGCCGGACGGCGCCGATCCGTACATCGGCGTCCGGGCTCTCGCCGAAGGTCAGCACTCGCGCCTTGGTACGAGACGCCATGTCCCGCACCAGCGGGTCGTCGGCGTTCAGGACCGCCAGGCCGTGGGACGGGAGCGACTCGACGAGCTCGCCCTTCGCCTCGGCGATGCCCTCCCGGCTGCCGAACTCCCCTACATGGGCGACGCCGACGTTGAGCACCAGCCCAACCCGCGGGCGGGTGAGGTCGCACAGGTATGCGATGTGCCCCTTGCCCCTGGCGCCCATCTCGATCACGAGGTAGCGGGTGTCCGGATCGGCCCGCAGGACGGTCAGCGGCACACCGATCTCGGTGTTGAAGGAGCCGACCGGGGCGATCGTCTGACCGTGCCGGCGCAACACCTCGGCGAGCAGGTCCTTCGTAGTCGTCTTGCCCTGCGAGCCGGTCAAGCCGATCGTCATGCAGTCCTCGAGGCGCTGCGCGACGGCACGGGCCAGCCGGCCGAGCGCCACCACCGGGTCGTCGACGACGATCGCCGGCACACCGACCGGCCAGGCGGTCAGGCAGGCGACAGATCCGGCGGCCACTGCCTTCGCCGCGAAGTCGTGCCCGTCGACGTGCTCTCCGACGACGGCGACGAAGAGTCCGCCGCGCTGCACCTGTCGCGAGTCGTGCGTCGCGGGCGCTAGTACCGGGGTCGCCGGATCGGCGTCGTCGAGGGTGCCGTCCACCCACCGCGCGATCTCACCCAGGGTCGTCTCGATCACGGTGCCGTCTCGTCCGTTCCTGAGGCTGCGTCCCGATGGCGTTCCTGAAGTCCCGAGAGCGCGGCGCGCAGCTCGATCCGGTCGTCGAAGGGATGGACGACGCCGCCGATGTCCTGGCCGGTCTCGTGGCCCTTGCCCGCGACCACGATGCAGTCGCCCGGCCGGGCGATGTCGACGGCGTGCCGGATCGCCTCCCGGCGGTCGCCGATCTCGACGATCTCGGCTCCTCCACTCTCCTGGGCTCCGGCCAGGATCGCCGCCCGGATCGCGTCCGGCGGCTCGCTTCGCGGATTGTCGTCGGTGACTACGACCAGGTCGGCCGATTCGGCGGCGACCCGGCCCATCAGCGTTCGCTTGCCGGCGTCACGGTCGCCTCCGGCGCCGATCACCACGATCACCCGGCCGGTGGCGAGCGGACGCACCGACTCGAGCACGGCGTGCAGGGCGTCGGGCTTGTGGGCGTAGTCGACCAGGGCGCCGAACGGCTGCCCGAGGTCGATCGTCTCCATGCGACCCGAGATCGGGCGACAGGCGGCGATGCCCTTGAGCGCCGGCTCCACCGAACAGCCGGCCGCGGCGAGCGATGCGATCGCGGCCAGGGCGTTGGAGACGTTGAACGACCCGACGAGCGGCACCGAGGCCTCGTGCCGCCGGCCGTCGGGATCCACGACGACGAAGCTCGACGAGTGACTGGTCGCCTCGATCCGCTCGGCACGCCAGTCGGCGTCGCGGCCGGTCGTGGAGAACGTCTCGTACGGCAGCTCGAGCCGCTCGACCAGGCGGCGGCCGTACTCGTCGTCGACGTTGACCACGGCGAGACCGGCCCGCTCGGGAGTGAACAGCGACGCCTTGGCCTCGAAGTAGGCGTCCATGTCGCCGTGGAAGTCGAGGTGATCGCGGCCGAGGTTCAGGAACGTTGCGACATCGAAGACGACGCCGTCGACGCGGCGCTTGATCAGCGCGTGGCTCGACACCTCCATCGCGCAGATGTCGACGCCGCGCTCCACCATGACGGCCAGCAGAGCATGCAGGTCGGGCGCCTCCGGGGTGGTGAGCGCCGACCGGACCGGGTCGCCCGCGATCCGGGTGCCCGTCGTGCCGATCACCGCCGGCGTCTTGCCGGCGCCCTGCAGTCCGGCCTCAGCGAGGAAGGTCACGGTGGTCTTGCCCTGGGTGCCCGTGATGCCGATCGTGGTCAGCCGTTCGCCGGGCCGGCCGTAGATCTCCGCGGCCGCGGCGCCGAGTCGCTCGCGCGGCTGCTCCACCGTCAGCACCGGCAGCCCGGCCGCCCGGCACAGCGGCTCCCCCTCCGGATCGGTGAGGAAGGCGACCGCACCGCGGCGGGCGGCGTCGTCGGTGTATCGGGCGCCGTGGGTCTTCGCGCCGGGCAGCGCGGCATAGAGGTCGCCGGGGCGAACCGCCTGGGACCGCAGGGTCACGCCGGTGACGTCGGCATGGCCGCCGGCGGTCGCACCGACGACGCGCGCGACCGTCGCGAGCGGGACCGCGCGGACCCGCTGCGGCCGGTCCCCCAGGACACCGCGGTCCTGTGTCACTGGATCGGAGGGCACCGGCTGAGGCTACTAAAGGCGCCGACCGCGGCTGTCGTCACCATTCCAATGGGATGTGCACTGGCTTGGCACCGGTCGGCGCAATGCCGTAGCGCTGCAGCACCATCGACATGATGTCGTGGAAGACCGGAGCGGCTCCGGTGCCGCCGAAACTGCCGTCCTTTGGGTTGTCCAGGACGACGTAGGTCATGAAGCGCGGGTCGTCGGAGGGAGCGAAGCCGGCGAACGAGATGGTCCGCTGTCCCGGGACGTAACCGTGCGTGTCCTGATCGACACGCTGCGCAGTTCCGGTCTTGCCGGCGACCCGATAGCCCGGGATCGCCGCGAGCGGCGCCGTGCCGCCGTCCTGGGTGGTGGCCGTCATCATCTTGGCGACCATCCGGGCCGCGTGCGCGCTGATCACGCGATGCGACTCGGGCGTCGGTGTCGGGTCGACGCTGCCGTCGGGCTCCACGTACCCGGTGATCAGGGTCGGCTCGATGTAGACGCCCTTGTTGGCGACCGCGGACAGCGCGGCGGCCATCTGGACCGTGGTCACCGACAGGCCCTGCCCGAAGGCGACCGTGGCGTGCTGCGAGGCGCTCCACGAGCGGTAGTTGGCGAGGATGCCGGCCGACTCGCCGGGCAGGCCGACGCCGGTCTTCTGCCCGAGGCCGAAGGACCTAAGGTGCTCGTAGAGGTCCCTCGCCGAGATCCGCTGCGAGGCCAGGATCGCCGCGATGTTCGACGACATCGCGATCGCGCCGGTCGCGGTCAGGTGGATCGTGCCGTGCGACCAGTCGTCGTTGATCTGGTAGCCGTCGACGTCGTAGTAGCCGGGGACCTTGATCCGGGTACGCGGCGTCACCTCGCCGGCGTCGGCCAGCGCCGAGTAGGTCAGGACCTTCTCGACGCTGCCCGGCTCGTAGACGTACTGCACGCCCCGGTTGACCATGTCGTCCTCGTTGAGCGAGCCGACATGGTTCGGGTCGAACCCGGGGTACTGCGAGAACTGGATGATCTCGCCGCTGCGCACGTCCATCGTGATGGCCGTCCCCCAGTCCGAACCGGTGTCGCGGACCGCCTTGGTGAGCCGCCGATCGGCCATCCACTGCACGTCGCGGTCGATCGTGGTCTCCAGGCCGACGCCGGGCTCCGGCTCGACGACCGTCTCGTCCGACAGCGGGATCCGCTCGCCGGACGGCGCCAGCAGGTAGGTCGCGTGACCGTCCTTGCCCGACAGCAGATGGTCGTACTCGTACTCCAGTCCCGAGAGTCCGTGTCCGTCGGCGCCGACGACCCCCATCAGGCTCGAGGCGGCGTCGCCATCGGGGTAGGTCCGCAGCGGATCGCGCTCGGTGAACACGCCGACCAGGTTGTGCCGGTCCAGCACCGACATCACCTTGTTGGACTTCCAGAGCGGCACGCGGCGCGCCAGGTAGACGAACCGGGTGTCCGGCTTCCGCAGCAGGCTGACCGTGTCGAAGTAGTCGAGTCCGAGCTTGCGCTGCAGGATCGCGGCGATCCGGGTGGCGTTGCGGGAGGTCATCGTCGGGTCAGCGGTCAGCGCGACCGCGTCGACCGTGGTCGCCATCTCGACCCCGTTGCGGTCGAGGATCGCGCCCCGGCTGGCGTGCAGCTCCACCGTCTGGGTGCCCTCGTCCTCGGCCATCGAGGCGTACGCGTTGGCGTCCACCCCCTGCAGCTGGAACAGGCGGGCCGCGAAGAGCGACAGGATGAAGCCGATCAACAGGATGGACACCCGCAGCCGGAAGAAGGAGCGTCGAGACCGACGCGATCGCGCCCGGGGCTGGGGGCCGGGGCGTGGGGGGCTCATCGGCCGCGCCCGGTGCCGTCAGGGCTGCCGTGCGTGTTGCCAGTGCCGCCGGTGTTGCCAGTGGAGTCGGCACCGCCGGTGCCCCCGGCGTGGCCGGTGGAGTCGCCATGGCCCGTCGTCGAGTCGCCGTGACCCGTGGTCGAGTTGCCGCCGCTGTCGGTCGTCGCGCCCCCGTCATGGGTCGCGGCCCCGTCGTGGCCGGTCGACGAGTCGCCCCTGGTCGTACTGTCGCTGGACGCGGCATCGCCGTTCGCGGTGTCGCCGCCACCTGTCGCGTGGTCCGGCGTCGGGGACGAGTCGGTGCTGGTGGAGTCGCCCGCGGTCGGCGCGGCCGGGACCACACGAGGCTGGGCGACCGCCGGATCGCCGATCACCTTGCCGTTCGACAGGTCCAGGAAGACCGGATTGGGGTTGGGCACCATGCCCATCCGGGTCGCCTCGTCGGTCAGCCGATCACTGCTGGACAACCGGTCGACCGTCACGTCGAGACGCTGCTCGCGGGTCTGCAGGGCGTCGGATCGATCTTGCAGTGAAGCCAACTGGAAGGACGCCTTCTGCATCGAGAGATTGAGCATCAGCAGGCCGACCAGGCCGATCACCAGGATCGCGGCGACCAGCAGGACGAAGGGCCCGCTCCGGGCGGTGGTCGCTCGCGGCGGCACGACAGACAGGCGAGAACGCGTCCTCGAGTCGGGCCGGATACGGGAGACGCGGGCGCGAACGGCGCCGGTCGACCAGCTCACGCCGCCCTCCGGAGTCGCTCGGCCGCGCGCAGCCGGACCGATCGGGCCCGCGGGTTGGCGGAGGTCTCGGCCTCCTCCGGACGGTCGGCGCCGCGGGTCAACAGGCGGAACTCCGGTTGCGCCTCGTCGGCACGCACCGGCAGGCCCTCGGGCAGGTCGACCCGGGACCGGGCGGCGAGCGCCCGCTTCACGATCCGATCCTCGAGTGAGTGGTAGGACATCACGACCACCCGGCCGCTGACGCAGATCGCGTCGATCGCCTGCGGCAGCGCCCGACGCAGCGCTGCCAGCTCACCGTTGACCTCGATCCGGAGCGCCTGGAAGGTTCGCTTGGCCGGATGCCCGCCGGTGCGTCGAGCCGGAGCCGGGATCGCCTCCCGCACGAGATCCACCAGCTGGCCGGTGCGCTCCAGCGGCGCGGTCCGGCGGGCCTGCACGATGGCGGCGGCGATCCGCTTGGCGAACCGCTCCTCGCCGTACTCCCGCAGGATGCGCGCCAGGTCGGCCTCGGAATAGGTCCGCAGCACCTCGGCGGCGTCGAGCTCGTCGGTGGGGTTCATCCGCATGTCGAGTGGGGCGTCGACGGAGTACGAGAAGCCGCGGTCGACGAGGTCGAGTTGCAGGGAGGACACACCCAGGTCGAACAGCACCGCCTCGACGCAGTCCAGGCCGAGCTCGGCGAGGACCCGGCCGATCTCGTCGAAGCCGGCGTGGGTGAAGGTCACCCGCTCGGCGAGCGGTCCGAGACGTTCACGAGCGGTGTCGAGCGCCTGCGGATCGCGGTCGAATCCCACCACTCGGGCCTGCGGGCACTCCCGCAGCACCGCCTCGGTGTGTCCGCCGAGACCGAGGGTGGCGTCGACCAGCACCGAGCCGTCCCGCTGCAGGACCGGTGCGACGAGTTCGACGACCCGTCGCAGCAGTACGGGCACGTGGACGGGGCGGTCCATGGCCGATCAGCCCACAACCCGCGCTGATGAGCAGACCGCCGGCACCGTGGAGCAAACAGCCGACACGCAGACCACCCGCACTGTCGAGCAGACAGCGCCGGGTGTGTAACGCCAGTCAATCGCGACGTCGCTCATCGTGATCCCCTCGTGTGACTCGCAGATGTGGTGTTCGTTCGGCCAGGTCTCCCTCCGCTCGACCGGGAAGTCACCGTCTGGCATCGGGGAAGTAACGCCAGCTGGTGGGTGAAGCGGAGCGGAGACCTCGCCGAACGACCGGTCCGGTGGCCCCTCACGCGCTAGAAGACCCCGTCGATCACCTCCTCGGACATCGACGCGAAGCTCTCCTCGTGCTCGGCGCTGTAGGTCGCCCAGGACTCGGCGTCCCAGATCTCGACCCGGTCCATCGCGCCGATGACGACGCAGTCGCGCTGCAGCCGGGCGTACTCCCGCAGCACCGGCGGGATGGTGATCCGGCCCTGCTTGTCCGGGATCTCGTCGGAGGCGCCGGAGAACAGCACCCGGAGGAAGTCGCGGGCGGACTTGTTGGTGAAGGGCGCCTGGCGCACTCGCGCGGTGAGGGCCTCGAAATCGCCGCGCGACCAGACGAACAGGCAGCGGTCCTGGCCCTTGGTGATCACGAGCCCTCCCTGCAGGTCATCGCGGAATTTCGCCGGCAGGAAGAGCCGGCCCTTGTCGTCCAGGCGCGGGGTGTGCGTGCCGAGGAACATGCACCCACCTCCCACACCGCGTCCTCCACTGCGCGCCACTTTACCCCACTCTCCCCCATTCACAATCCAGAATGACGGCATGTTGCGGCCGAGTCCGCCGTCTCGCCGGTCAGGTCGCTCGGCAAAGCCGCAGGTCAGGGGCGACTACTGGCCGAGTGGAGGAGGGTGGGGGAAGCGTGGGGGAAGACCGGCGGCCCGGCTGCCCGGTTCGGCGGCCTCGGGACCGATGGGTTCGGATCCGACCGATTCCTTGGCGACGTTTAGGTGGTACGGCATCGTTATGGGTGACCGTTGCAATCACCGGGCGGTCGGCTGAGAAGATCGAGGGCGGGCTGTGCCTGTGCCCGGTCGACGATGATGGGAGTGCGTCGATATCGACGCAGAGGGAGGAATCGGTGACCACCACACAGCCGAGCGCCGTAGGACCCGGAGGTGACTTCGAGGCGCTGACCGATGTGGTGCAGCGGGTCCAGCGCAATATCGAGACCGTCATCGAGGGCAAGACCGAGGTCGTCCGCACCACCATCACCGTGCTGCTCGCCAGCGGGCACCTCCTGATCGAGGACGTCCCCGGAGTCGGCAAGACGATGCTGGCCAAGTCGCTGGCCCGCTCGATCGACGGCACCGTTCGCCGCATCCAGTTCACGCCCGACCTGCTGCCCAGCGACGTCACCGGCGTGTCGATCTACAACCAGGAACTGCGCAGCTTCGAGTTCCGGCCCGGCGGCGTGTTCGCCAACATCGTGGTCGGCGACGAGATCAACCGAGCGTCGCCTAAGACCCAGTCCGCGCTGCTCGAGTGCATGGAGGAGCGCCAGGTTACGGTCGATAACACGACGTACCAGCTTGAAGATCCGTTCATGGTTATCTCGACGCAGAACCCGATTGAGATGGAGGGGACCTACCCGCTCCCCGAGGCTCAGCGCGACCGCTTCATGGCCCGCGTGTCGATGGGCTATCCGGTCGAGACCGCCGAGCTCGCCATGCTTGACTCGCACGCCGACTCCGACCCACTCGCGACCCTGGCCGCCGTCACCGACGCCGCCGAGGTCGCCAAGCTGATCCAGACCGTACGGATGGTGTTCGTGTCGCCTGCGGTCCAGCGTTACGCCGTCGCGCTGACCACCGCCACCCGGCGTTCGGTCGACCTGCGCCTCGGTGCTTCCCCACGCGCCACCTTGCATCTGGTCCGCGCCGCCAAGGCCGCGGCCGCGCTGGACCGCCGGGAGTACGTCATTCCCGACGACGTCCAGCGCCTGGTGCAGCCCGTTCTCGGGCACCGGCTCCTCCTCACCGCTGACGCCGCCATGGGCGGCCGGACGGCCGACCGCGTGCTCGACGCGATCGTGGCGTCCGTACCTGTGCCGGACAGCGGCGGCGAGGTGCCCGGTCGACCACACCTCGCCTGACCATGCGGGAGGCAATGGCAGCGCTGACGACGCGGGGACGGGCGTTCCTCGCGGCTGGCGTCACGATCTCGCTGTGTGCGTTCATCGCCGGCTTCGACGCACTGCTTCGGGTCGGCGTGCTCGCGATCGCGCTGCCGCTGCTCACGGCGCTGCTGGTGAGCCGGGCCCGCTACCGCCTGATGGCCAGCCGCTATGTGACGCCGACCCGCGTAACCGCCGGTCAGCCCGCCACCGTGACGCTCTCGCTCGCCAACGACGGTGCGATGCCGATGGGACTGCTGCTGCTCGAGGACCAGGTGCCCTATGTCCTGGGCACCCGGGCGCGGTTCATCCTCGACCACGCCGGACCGCGCTGGCACGAGGACGTGACCTACGCGGTCCGCTCCGAAGTGCGGGGCCGCTACGACATCGGGCCGCTCACGATCCGGGTCTCCGACCCGTTCGGCCTGATCGAGCTGGTCCGCTCGTTCCACAACACCGCCTCGCTCGTGGTCGTGCCGCAGGTCTATCCGCTCCCCTCGATCGGCATCACCGGCGACTGGACCGGCGCCGGTGAGAACCGGCCACGGGCGTTCGCTGTCGGCAGCGCCGAGGATGTGACGGTGCGTGAGTACCGCCACGGCGACGACCTGCGCCGGGTGCACTGGCGCTCCACCGCCAAGACCGGCGAGCTGATGGTGCGGCGCGAGGAGCAGCCGTGGCAGAGCCGATGCACCGTCCTGCTCGACTCCCGGGCCGGCGCTCATCGAGGCAGCGGTCTCGCGTCGTCACTCGAATGGGCGATCTCGGCCGCGGCGTCCATCGCGGTGCATCTCACCCAGGCCGGCTTCTCGGTACGGCTGGTCACCGACCGCCACGACGTCGAGGCACACGCCTGGCACGACAAGACCACCAAGGAAGCCGAGCAGTCCGGGCCGATCCTCGACGAGCTGGCCGTGATGACCCACTCGAACAACGCGTCGCTGTCCGAGGCCGTCGACGCGGTGGTCGGCAGTCCCGGACTCGTGATCGCGATCCTCGGCGACCTCGGGTCGAGTGACGTGACCGAGCTCTCCCGCATGTCGTCGCTCGGCACGCCGGTCCTGGCGATCGTTCTCGACACGGCGAGCTGGGGTCCGTCGATGACCCGCGTGGGCACGGAGGACCGGCTCCACCAGCTCACGGCCGCCCTGGGCAGCGGCAACTGGTGTGTCACGACGGCACGGCCGGATCAGTCGCCGACCATCGTGTGGCAACGCCTCGGTGCCCAGCTCCAGCACGGCCCGACCGGCGCCCCTGCGACGACACAGCAGGCCGCGGCGCAGACCGGCGTACGTCCGGAAGCGAGTCTGGGCTCATGATCCGTCGCATCTGGTCCGAACAGGTCCGCGTCACGTTCTGGGCGTGGGTCGCGACCTTGTGCGCCGCCGCGATGCTCGCACCCCTGACGTCGTCCAAGCGCTACCTGGTGATCGGCGCCATCGGCGCGGCCGCCGTGTCGATCACCGGAGCCCTGCTGCGGTCCCGCCGGGCACATGTGCTCGTCGTCCTGCTCGCCGAGCTGGTCGTCGGGTTGGAGTGGTTGGTCCTGACCTTCGCCCGATCGGAGGCGTTCCTCGGCTTCATCCCTGGGCCCGATGCGATCTCGGAGCTGCGTCACCGCTGGTCGGAGTACGCCGACTTCGCCAACCAGTACGCCGCCCCGCTGCCGCAGAACCCCAACGTCACGATGGCGATGGCGACGGTGGTGGTGGGCCTCGCCGTCGTCGTCGACGTGGTCGCCGCGTCGTGGCGGCGGGCCTCGTTGCTCGGCCTGGTCTTCCTGGCGGTCTACATGACACCGGTGTCGATCCTCGGCGGCGAGATCTCGATCCTCGCCTTCCTGGTCGGCGCGGCCGGCTACGTCTTCCTGCTCGCCGCCGACGAGCGAGAACGCCTGACCCATTGGGGTCGCCAGATATCCACGGCCGGATCGCTGTGGGACCGGCCGTCCGAGGTCGACGAAGGCGGTCTGCGGCGCAACGGCACCCGCGTCGGACTCGGCGCCATCGCCCTGGCGGCCGTGGTGCCGGTCCTGATTCCGACCTTGGCGCCGCACTACTTCGGCACGAGCGGGTCCGGTGGACCGGGCGGCGCCAGCACATTCACCGACCGCAGCCCGGTGCTCAACCTGCGGCGAGACCTGCTCGATCAGAACCCCGACGTCCTGGTGAAGTTCACGACGAACGATCCGGATCCTCAGTACTTCCAACTCGCGGTCCTGGACGACTTCACCGGCCAGGCATGGAAGGTCGGCAACCGCACCGAAGACGACTCCGTCCCGGCGAACGACCCGATTCCCTTCCCCAGTGATCTCGACCTGCAGACGTTGTCGGATACCTACCAGTACGACGTCACGATCGAGGACGACTTCGACACCGCCTGGCTGCCGCTGCGCTACTTGCCCACGAGCATCAAGGTCGACCAGCCATTTCGGGTCTCCCGGACGAACTACGACGCCTACGCCGCCTCCGACGACAGCATGTCCGGCCAGTCGTACAGCTTCACCTCCCAGATCTTTAGGCCCTCGACCGGCCAGATGGTCGGTGCCCTTCAATCGGGGCCCGCATTCGACAGCTTCACGTGGCTGCCCGAAGATCTGCCGGGCACCTTCCGCCGTCTGGCGCAAGACGTGACCGCAGGTGAGACCTCGAGATTCGGCCGGGCTCGGGCGCTGGAGAACTGGTTCCGCAGCGGCGCGTTCCGGTACTCCCTCAACGTGAAGGCGTTGTCGGGAAACAACAACATCGACGACCTGGTCAACTTCCTGACCAAGGACCGGGTCGGCTACTGCGAGCAGTTCGCGACCTCGATGGCCATCATGGCCCGAACCATCAACATCCCGTCTCGGGTCGTGGTCGGCTTCCTCCAGCCGGAACACGTCGAGGGGGACACCTGGGAGTTCACCGGCCAGGACCTGCACGCCTGGCCGGAGTTGCACTTCGAGGGCGTCGGATGGGTCCGGTTCGAGCCGACCCCGGACACGAGCAGTTCCCCGGGGAGCCAGCCACTCGGCTTCGTCCCTGGCAGCCCCACGGCGCCGACGCAGTCGGGTGGCCCTGCCACTGATGTCCCGACCGGCGGGGCGAAGGAGACCGGCGCGTCCCGGGCCAACCTCGGCACCGGCAGCCCGCAAGATGCGGCCAGCAACAGCTCGACAACATGGTGGGCCTGGCCTTCGATCCTGTTCGGCCTCATCGTGCTGCTGAGTGTTCCGCGGCTCGCTCGGAGCTGGATCCGGCGCCGGCGGTGGTCCCGGGCCCTCGGACCGGCAGCTGCCGCCGAGGCGGCCTGGGCCGAGCTACGCGACCACGTCATCGACCTTCGAATGGACTGGGACTCCGGGGCGACGCCGCGCGCCATCGGGCGATCCCTGCGTGAACGGCTACCCGAAGATCGGCAGGTGATCCCTGCCCTGAACCACCTCGTCCTGGCGATCGAGCAGTCCAGGTACGCCCGCGCGATGCGGCCGGCCGAAGGGTTGCGCCAGGCTGAGGGTGTGGTGGCCGAGGCGTTGTCGAGCCGCCAGACGGCCGGCCGCCGGTTCCTCGCCCGCTGGCTGCCCGCGTCCCTGCTCAGGAGTCGACGTCGCAGGTCCCGGCCAAGCGAGCAGGTGGACGGCGAGTTGCTGGTCTCCGTGGAGCGCTGAGCACCGATCGGCAGGGGTATTTCAACCCGTCACGGTCACGGCGCCGCCTGAGAGTTGGCGCGATCTCGCACCAACTCCACCACCGACCTGCGGTTTCGTGCCAACAGTCAGCGCCGATGGGACAGGAGTGGCGGTACCGACGCAGAAGGCCTCGCTGACCTGGCTAAATGGGCTGGACGATCACATGCCGTCTTCGCGACGGCGGCGCCAGCGCTCTTCCATACGCTCGATGAAGGATCCGTGCGAGCGGCTGCGCCGGCTGGCCGGTTTCTCGCCGCCGGCCGACTGCTGAGGCGACGACGCCTCCTCGCCGCCCTGCTGCACCCGCCGCCACGCGGTGACGAAGACATAGGCCGAGGTCAGCATCAGCACGAACCCGACCACAGCGACCACCGTCAGAGCGGAGATCGCGCCGATCATCAGGGCTGCCACGCCGGCCAGGAAACCCAGAACGGCCAGAATCGCATGCCGACGGCTGCGAGCAACAAGGGCCGATCCACGCAGTGCCGAGGCGAACTTCGGGTCCTCGGCTACGAGCGCCTGCTCCATCTGCTCGAGCAGCCGCTGTTCCTCTTCAGACAGCGGCACCGTGTCCTCCTGCAACCTGCTGCGGGTATCAGTCGGTCCGGATACCCCGTATACACAGTCTAGGCAGCGGCACGGCATCCGGAAACCCGGGACCGGGGAATGTCGCGATGCTGACAACCTTTCCCCTGCCCAAAGCGTCATTGAGGTGCGTCGATACTCTGACGCGCCGGCTGGGTCACTCTCGGGGTGGCCGGACTGCACACGGAGGATCCCATGAACAAGGGCGGGCGATTCGTCGTCTCCGCAGCTCTCGCAGCGGGGCTGACGGCGGGAACACTGGCTGCGACCACGACCGGCGCCACGGGGGCGACCGGCCAGCAGGCGACGTCCGTCGCCGCGGTCCAGGCCGCTGGCCCCAACGTCTTCAAGCCACGGGCCCGATTCGCCCGGGAGTTCACCCGGCGTGGCGACCGCGACACGTCCACGTCGCATATCGAACACGTCCGGGAGCTGCAGTACCGGCTGCGCTGGGCCAATGTCTACAACGGCCCGGTCACGGGTACGTTCGCCAACCGGACGTACCACGCCGTCAAGCGCTTCCAGCGCAAGCACCACCTGAAGGCCACCGGCAAGGTCAACGCCCGGACCTGGGCGAAGCTGATCCCCGCCACGGTCCGCGGTCGCCACTCCATCCCGCCGTCGTGCAAGCGCAGGGGCTGGCACGCCTGCTACGACCGCCAGCGCCACCAGGTGACCCTGTGGAAGGGCGGAACGCTCTGGAACTCGTGGCTGGTCCGCGGCGGCTCGTCGTCGACGCCGACCCGGGTCGGCAAGTTCAAGGTCTTCTACCGCGACAAGGACCACGTCAGCAGCCTGTTCCACACCCCGATGCCGTACTCGCAGTTCTTCTCGGGCGGTCAGGCCCTCCACGGTTCGGTCCTGATGATGGATCCGTTCGTCGACCACAGCCACGGCTGCGTCAACATGTACCGCGAGGACGCCCGCCAGCTGTGGAAGCTGACCGCGAGCCACCCGCTCAAGGTGCGCGTCTACGGCGCGTGGGACTGACCGGCTAGGGCGACGCCACGACGTGGAGCTGGGCGGCCACGGCCGCGAAGGCCGACATGTCGGCGACCGACCGCTCCAGCTCCAGCAACGCCCGCGACGCGTCCGGCTCGAGGTCGAGCACCGCGCTCGGCACCAGGTCGGCGAACACCCGGACGGCATGGACCCGATCCGCGGTGAAGCCGTTCGCACGCAGCAACGCGACCACCTCGTCCGGCGTGTAGCGACGCGGCCGCGACGGCGTCACGGGGGCCGTCGTCGGAGGGGTCTCGAGGACCGACCGCGCCTCGCTCAGGTGGCCGGCCATCGCCTTGGCGAGTACGGCGGCGTAGCGTCCGGCGACCGCGACGCTCAGGACACCGGACGGCTGCATGGCGGCATGGATCGTGTCGAGCGCCTCGTCGGGATCATCCACGACTTCGAGTACGCCGTGGCACAGCACGACGTCGACTGTGCCGGCGTCGACATGGTCGAGCAGATCGGCCGCATCGCCTTGCACACCACGGATCCGGTCGTCGACCCCGCGCTCTGCGGCTCGCCGGTCGAGGGCCGCGAGGGCGTCCGGACTCGGGTCGACCACAGTGACCCGGTGGCCGAGCTCGGCGACCGGCACGGCGAGGCCGCCCGTACCGCCGCCGAGGTCGAGCACCAGCAGCTCGTCGCCCGCCGGATGGTCCGTCGCCGCATCGACGAGCTCCCGGACCGCCGTCCAGAGGACGCCGCCGCGGACGGCCACGGGACCCGTGCCGGGTGGTTCGGCCACGTGCGTACTCCTCGCGAACGATCGGGCTGGTCCGCGCACTCGGGCGCGGAGGCGACGCCCACACCCTAGTGGCCGCGCCTACGTGGAGATCCGCTCGTACTCCACGACGGCGTAGCCCTCCCCCGGCTCGCGGCCGACCTCCCGCCAGTCGCCCCAGTCAACCTCGGGGAACGACGTGTCGCCGGCTGGCTCCTGGTCGACCCAGGTCAGCACCATCCGATCGGTCCGCGGGAGCGCTGCCGCGTAGACCTCCGCGCCGCCGAAGACGTAGATCTCGCGATCGTGCCGGGCACCGAGCTCCAACGCGGCGTCGACGCTGTCCGCGACCAGCACGCCCTCGGCCCGCCAGTCCGGCTGCCGGGTCACGACGACCGTGGTACGCCCCGGCAGCGCTCGTCCGATCGAGTCGAAGGTGCGCCGGCCCATCACCAGCACATGGCCCATCGTGAGTCGCTTGACCCGGGCCAGATCACCCTTTAGTCGCCAGGGCAACCCTCCGTCGCGTCCGATGGTGCCGTTGGCGGCGATCGCGGCGACGATCGTGACCGTGTACGGCATGGTCATACGGCGATGGGTGCCTTGATGGCCGGATGCGGGTCGTAGCCGTCGATGCGTACGGACTCGATCGTGAACTCGTCAAGGTCGCGGCAGGCTGGGTCGAGCCAGAGTGTGGGCAACTCCCGAGGCGCGCGGCCCAGCTGCTCACGGGCCTGGTCGAGGTGGTTGCGGTAGAGGTGGGCGTCGCCGAGCGTGTGGACGAACTCGCCGGGCTGCAACCCGGTCACCTGGGCGACCATGTGGGTCAGCAGGGCGTAGGACGCGATGTTGAACGGCACGCCGAGGAAGACGTCGGCGGAGCGCTGGTAGAGCTGGCAGGACAGTCGGCCCCCGGCCACGTAGAACTGGAACAGCGCATGGCAGGGCGTCAGCGCCATCCGATCGAGGTCGGCGACGTTCCACGCGCTGACCACGTGCCGCCGCGAGTCGGGATCGGTCTGGATCTGCTCGACGATGCGCCGGAGCTGGTCGATGTGGCCGCCGTCGGGCGTCGGCCAGGATCGCCACTGGTAGCCGTAGATCGGGCCGAGGTCGCCGTTGTCGTCGGCCCACTCGTCCCAGATCGTGACGCCGTGCTCCTGCAGCCATTTCACGTTGGTCTCGCCGCGCAGGAACCAGATCAGCTCGGCGACGACCGACCGCACGTGGATCTTCTTCGTCGTGAGGAGCGGGAACCCGGCGGCCAGGTCGAACCGCATCTGGTGGCCGAAGACGCTCAGCGTCCCAGTGCCGGTGCGGTCGTCCTTGGGCACTCCGTCGTCGAGGATTCGCTGGACCAGGTCGAGATACTGCCGCACGCGGCGACAGTAACACCGGCCGCCGACCGGCCAGGCGCTCCCACGCCGGGCCGTCCGGCCGCCCTCAGCGGTACTGCCAGCCGGCCAGGAACGGCCGCACGCCGACCCGGTTGGCCCAGTCGCTCCAGCCCGCATTGAGCTTGTCGACCAGCGCGGGGTGGGTGGCGGCAAGGTCGTTCTGCTCGGCCCGGTCCTCCCGCATGTTGAACAGCTCCCAGGCGCCGGCGTACTCCGCGACGAGCTTCCACCAGCCGTGCCGGGCCGCACGGTTGCCCTCGTGCTCCCAGTAGACCCGGCGCGACGGCGTCCAGTCCTCGACGACGCGAGGGCCCATCGCGCTGGCGAAGCTCCGACCCTCGGGCAGCGGGATCCGTTTGCCGTTGCGGGCGCTGGGGTATTTCGCATCGCAGATGTCGACGAGCGTCGGCATCACGTCGGTCACGTGGAGCAGCCGGTGGTCGATCCGGCCGGCCGGCAGCCGGCTCGGCCACGACACGAGGAACGGGGTGGCGAGACCGCCTTCGCCCATGAAGTGCTTGAAGGTCGAGAACGGGGTGTTGCTGGCATTGGCCCACGCCAGGCCGTAGCTGGCGAAGGTGTCGCTCGGTCCGGGCGCGATCCGCCAGAAGTTGCCCGGCCGCATCGGTCCCTTGCCCCCGCTGACCGCGGAGCCGGCGCTGCCGTGGCCCATCCGCTCGGCCGAAGCGCCGTTGTCGGACAGGAACATCACGATCGTGTTGTCGCGGATCTTCAGGTCGTCGAGCGTGGCCAGGACCTGGCCGACGCCACGGTCCATCGCGGTCACTTGGGCGGCGTAGACCTGCATGCGCAGGGCCTCCCAGTGCTGATGCGAGGCCCGCTTCCACGGCGGTGCGTCGGCGTCCCGCGGCGGCAGTTGGTCCACGCCCGGAATCAACCCCGACTTGTGCAGCCGGGCGAAGCGCGCGGCGCGGATCTTGTCCCAGCCCTTGCTGTAGGTGCCGCGGTACCGCGCGATGTCGCGCGGCCGCGCCTGCAGCGGGAAGTGCGGCGCCGAGTACGTCAGCATCGTGAAGAACGGCGCCCCCGACTCCGCGAAGTCGCGGATCGTGTGGACCGCCTCGTTGGTGAGCGCCTCGGTCATGTAGAAGTCAGGATCGGTCGGCCGCCCGATCAGCCGGGTGTCGCGATAGAGGTTCGGCTCGAAGTACGACGACTTGCCGCTGGTCGGTCCGAACGACCGCTCGAATCCCCTCGTCGCCGGGATGACGCCGGTCTTGAACTGGGCGACGTGCCACTTGCCAATCAGGGCCGTGCGGTAGCCACTCGGCTCGAGCACCTCGCCGAGCGTGACGCAGTCGTCGCTGAGCCGGCCGCGGTAGCCCGGCGAGCCTTCGTTCTTCGTGACGTAGCCGAGGCCGACCTGGGTCGGGTAGAGGCCGGTGAGCAGGCTCCCCCGGGTCGGCACGCAGCGTGCGTTGGTCAGCATGCCGGTGAACCGAGTGCCGCTTTGGGCCAGCCGGTCGAGATTGGGGGTCGCGATCTCGGCGCCGAACGATCCGATGTCGGAGAATCCCATGTCGTCGGCGACGATCAGGACCACGTTGGGTCGCTGCGGCGGCGCCGGTTGCTTGGGCTTGGCCGGCTTTGTGGGCTGCTTCGGCTTGGTCGGCTGCTGACCGCCGCCCGGTGGGTCATCCCCCTGATCCGGGTCGAACCGAAAGCCGATCGCGCCGGAGGCACCGACGACACCGACACCGCGCACGAAGTCGCGCCTCGAGAGGCCGCGAGACCGTGGGGTCTCCCCCATGCTCCCTCCATCCCTGTTATCCGCTTGTCAACAAAGGTCCCGCCGTTCCCTCAGCTTAGGCATCGTAGTCGAGCACGACACGCTCGCTGGTGGGGTGTGACTGACACGTCAGTACGTAGCCGCGCTCGACCTCATCGGGCTCGAGCGCGTAGTTCGCGTCCATGCGTACCGTACCCTCGTCCAGTCGTGCTCGGCAGGTGCCACACACGCCTCCCTTGCAGGCATATGGAGCATCCGACCGGACTGTCAAAGCGGCCTCGATGATCGGCGGCCCGTCCGGCGCGACCCGGATCGTCGACCGCCGCCCGTCGAGGGCAAAGACGACCTCGGCCGCGTCCGGGTCGTCGGCCGCCACTGGAGGTGCCACCGGCCGGGGAGCGGTGTCGACGTGGAACAGCTCGGTGTGCAGGTGGGCCGGGTCGGCGCCGCGCTTCTCGAGCACCTCGTGCAGCTCGGTGACCATGCCGTACGGACCGCAGAGGAACCACTCGTCGACCTGGTCGACCGGCAGCAGCGTGTCGAGGATCCGCTCCAGCCGAGACCCGTCCAGTCGGCCCGAGAACAGCTCGACGTCCATCGACTCCTGGCTGAGCAGGTGGATCAGGTGGAACCGGTCGGCGTACTCGTCCTTGAGGTCTTCGAGATCCTCGAGAAACATGACGCTCTTCGTGGTCCGGTTGGCGTAGAGCAGCGTGACCCGGCTGACCGGTTCGGTCGCGAGCACCGTGGCCGCGATGGACAGGATCGGCGTGATGCCGGACCCGGCGGCGATCAGGACGTAGTGCTTGGCCTGACCCGGGTCGAGCGGCGTGAAGAACCGGCCGCTCGGCGTCATGACCTCGATCTCGTCGCCGACGGCGAGTCGCTCGATCGCGTACTCGCTGAACGCGCCGCCGGGCAGCCGCTTGACTCCGATCCGCAGCCGGTTCGATCCGGCCGGAGCGCAGATCGAGTAGTTGCGGCGTACGGTGTCGCCCGCGGCGGCGGTCCGCACGGTCACGTGCTGACCGTGGCTGAAGTCGTAGGCCGAGGCAAGCTCGGGCGGCACCTCAAGGCCGATCGCGATCGCGTCGTCGGTCAGTCGCTCGACCTCGCACACCCGCAGGGTGTGGAAGACCGAGTGCCGGCGCGTCGACGGCCGGGCGGGACTCTGCTCGGTCATAGCGCCTTGAAGTGGTCGAACGGCTCGCGGCACTGGTTGCAGCGCCACAGCGCCTTGCACGCGGTCGAGCCGAACCGGCTCAGCTCCCGGGTGTCCGGCGAGCCGCATCGGGGGCAGCGGACCGACAGCGTGAGCGTCACCGGGCCGGAGCGGTGTGGCGCGGCGCCCGACGGCGGCGCGATGCCGAACTCGGCGAGCTTGCGCCGCCCGTCGTCGCTGATCCAGCCGGTGGTCCACGCCGGCGCCAGGATCAGCCGGACCCGGATCCGCTCGTGGCCGGCGTCGACGAGCCGCTGCGTGATGTCGTCGCGAATGGCGTCCATCGCCGGGCAGCCGGAGTAGGTCGGGGTGATGTCGACCTCGATCCCGCCGTCGGGGGTGGAGCGCACGTCGCGCAGGATGCCGAGGTCCTCGATGGTCAGGACCGGGATCTCCGGATCGGGTACGTCGGCGACCAGATCCCGGAGCGACTGCGCCGTCGTCGTCACCATTGCGCCCCCGGGTGCGATCGGGCCAGATGCTGCAGCTCTGCGAGGAGGTAGCCCATCTGCTCGGTATGGATGCCGCGGCGGCCGCCGCTGTGGTGGCTGGCCGCCTCGGGCTCGTCGAGGGTCGCCTCGTGGAGGACGGCTCGAACGTGGGTCAACGTCGGCCCGTCGAGGTCGGCCGGATCGACGGCGATGCCCGCGGCGGCGAGCTCGGTGACCAGGTCGTCGGACTCGAAGAGCTCCCGGACGTAGGGCCAGATCGCGTCGAGCCCGGCCTGCATCCGCAGATGCGACTCCTCGGTGCCGTCGCCGAGCCGGATCACCCAGGCGCCGGTGTGATCGCGGTGGTAGGCGACCTCCTTGAGCGCTTTCGCCGCGATCGCCGCCAGCGTCTGGTCCGCGCTGTCGACCAGCCGGCTGTAGAGCTCGTACTGGTAGGACGCGAACACGAACAGCCGGGCCATTGTGGCACCGAAGTTGCCGTTGGCCAGCTCGACCAGCTGGCAGTTGCGGAACTCCCGCTCATCGCGGAAGTACGCGAGATCGTCCTCGCTGCGTCCGGAGCCGTCGGCCTGTCCCGCGTACGTGAGCAGCGACCTGGCCTGGCCGAGCAGGTCGAGCGCCAGGTTGCCCAACGCCAGGTCCTCCTCGAGCTCAGGCGCCATGGCGATCCACTCGCCGGTCCGCTGGGCGAGGACGAGGGCATCGTCACCGAGGCGCAGCGCGTACTGCCCCACGCGGGTGTCGACGGCGGTCTCGCTCGAACTCATAGGTGCTCGACCCCGTCCGGGACGTGGTAGAAGGTCGGATGCCGATAGACCTTGTCGTCGGCCGGGTCGAAGTAGGCGTCCTTCTCGTCGGGGCTGCTGGCCGCGATCTGATCGGCCGGGATCACCCAGATCGACACGCCCTCGCCGCGCCGGGTGTAGACGTCGCGTGCGTTGCGCAGCGCCATCGCGGCATCGGGCGCGTGCAGGCTGCCGACGTGGACGTGCGACAGTCCGCGCCTAGCCCGCACGAACACCTCCCACAGTGGCCACGACGTCGTGCTCACGCGACCGCCTCCGAAGTCCGGCGGGCAGCCTGCTTGGCCTCGTAGGCCGCGGCGGCCTCGCGTACCCAGGCGCCCTCCTCGTGGGCCAGGCGCCGATGCGCCATCCGCTGCGCGTTGCACGGGCCGTTGCCCTTGATGACCTCGAACAGCTCGGTGAAGTCGATCTCGCCGTACTCCCAGTGGCCGGTCTCGGCGTTCCAGGTCAGGTCGGGATCCGGCAGCGTCAGCTCGAGCGCCTGGGCCTGTGGCACCGTCATGTCGACGAAGCGCTGGCGCAGCTCGTCGTTGGTGAACCGCTTGATGCCCCATCGGCCGGACTGCGCGGTGTGGGTCGACTCGGCGTCGGGCGGGCCGAACATCATCAGGCTCGGCCACCACCACCGGTCGACTGCGTCCTGCGCCATCGCCTTCTGCGCCGGGGTGCCGTGGCTCAGCGTCCAGAGGATCTCGAAGCCCTGCCGCTGGTGGAACGACTCCTCCTTGCAGATCCGGACCATCGCGCGGGCATAGGGCCCGTAGGAGCAGCGGCACAGCGGCACCTGGTTGGTGATCGCGGCGCCGTCGACGAGCCAGCCGATCGCGCCCATGTCGGCCCAGGTCAGCGTCGGGTAGTTGAAGATCGAGGAGTACTTCTGCTTGCCCGCGATCAGCAGCTCGACCAGCTCGGACCGGTCGACGCCGAGCGTCTCGGCCGCCGCGTAGAGGTAGAGCCCGTGGCCCGCCTCGTCCTGGACCTTGGCCATCAGGATCGCCTTGCGCTTGAGGCTGGGTGCCCGGGTGATCCAGTTGCCCTCGGGCTGCATGCCGATGATCTCGGAGTGTGCGTGCTGGGCGATCTGGCGGATCAGCGTCTTGCGATAGGCCTCGGGCATCGCGTCCCGAGGCTCGATCCGGCCGTCGGCGTCGATCAGCGCGAGGAACGTCGGGTCGTCCGGCGCGATCTCAGGCGCGGCCTCGGAGCCGTCGCGATCAGGGCCGAAGTCGTTGCCGTACACAGGTCTGGACCTCCCACGGGTCGGTCCTTCTAGCGTAGCAGGATCTGTGACAAGGACGCGCATTCTGGCAGTAGCTGTGTAACACCGACACTGTCGCGGGTGGCCTTCCGCACGGGTGCGACGATGGGCCGGTGAGCGAGCCGAGGTCGGAGGTACGGGTGCGCGTGGCCACGATGGCCGACGCGGAGGCGATCGCCCGAGTCCAGGTCGCATCGTGGCGCGAGCGGTACGACGGCGTGCTGCCGGCCGAGTTGATCGACGCGATGAACGTCGACGACTTCGCCGAGCGCTGGCGGACCAGCCTGCATCGACCGGGTGACGCGCGCAATCGTGTCTTGGTCGCACTCGACGGCGACGACGTCCGCGGCTTCGCCGTCACCGGTCCCGCTACGGATCCTGACGCCGACCCGATCGCCGACGGCGAGATCGCCGAGCTGACGGTCGAGCCGGACCATCGACGGCAGGGCCACGGGTCCCGGCTCCTGCAGGCTTCGGTCGAGACGATGCGCTCGGACCGGTTCACTCGCGGCACGGTCTGGGTGGCCGGCTCCGACGACGCCACCCGGACGTTCGTGACCGAGGCCGGCTGGGCCGCCGACGGCGCCCATCGCGAGCTCGATCTGCGAGGCGACGGCGCCGTTCGGGTCAAGCAGGTCCGCCTCCACACCGCCCTCGACTAGCAGCTTGCGGACGAAGGCGTCAGCGGCTCACCAGCCGGCGCCGAAGCAGATGAACGGCACCACGGCGTCGGAGTCGCTCTCGGCCCTCGCAGCCGCCAGTGCGATCGATGGCGGCTGCCCGACGGCGAGTCCCTCGTGAGTACGAGCCAGCACCTCGCAGGCCACGTCGTCGTCGACCCGGGCCGGTGACGCGATCACGCAGGCGGTGCCGGCGTGTAGCCAGGCCACCGTCATGCCGATCGTCTCCGCGCCCCATCGCACCGCCGAGCGCCCCAGCTCACAGGCCGACAGCACGACCGTGGACGGCACCCGCGGCAGCCGGTCGATGTCGTAGCCGAACCACGGACCGTCCACCAGATCGAGACCCGAGAACAGCGGGTTGTCGGCCGCATGCCGACCGTGCGAGGCCACATGCAGCACGTCCACCTCGGCGGCGAGCGCACTCACCTCGGGTGCGACCGCATGGGGCCCGGTCAGCACTCGTACCTCCTCCCACGCCTTCGCCGCCTGCAGCACCTCCTCCTCCGCCCTCGGCACGCCGGGACCCGACACCAGCCCGGCACGACGCGGCCGGGCGCGATCCCGCGACCGCAGCCACGACGACGCCGACCGGGCCACCGTCAGCGGCCGCTCTCCCAGCCCGGACAGCATCGACCAGGGCACTGCCACCAGCGCACCCGGCGGTACAACCACGGCCGGCCGGTCGCCGACGCTGTCAGCCAGCGGCGCCCAGAGCACTGCGGACAGCCCGTCGAGCCGTAGTCGCAGGCCATTGAGTACGACGGTGCGCAGGTGCGGCGGGAGCAGCGAGGCCGCGACGTCGAGGTCGGCCTGCAGACCGTCCAGCAAGGCGTTGATCGGCGCCATCGGTCCGAGCGCATGGACCACCGCGTCTTGCTCAGTGACGACGACCGCATGGATCGCGTTATCGGCCGCGACGTACGAGATGACCGCTCCGCCGTCGGCCGGGAACGCCGCGCGTACCTCGTCGAACGTGACCGGCTCCAGGACCGTGTCGGCGCCGATCCCGTACCACGAACGCTGGCGGATCTGCTCGCGAAGCCGGGTCGCTCGTCGAGACAGTTCGATCTTCGCCGGACCCTTGTCGGCCTTCCGGAGATCCAGCTGGATCCGGCGGAGCTCGGCGATGGATGCTGCCGCGGTGGGATCGGCGGGCGGTCGGACCGGGGCGACCCGGCTCGCCAATGCTCGGGCCCGCTCGAACCACTCGAAGACCACTGCCGGCCGGCCGTCGTCGACCGCCATCGACAACCCGAGCCTGGCCAGGTCGCTCCCATGGCCGACCAGCGACGTCTGCAGATCGAGACTGCCGAACGAGGACTGCCAGCTATGCAGGTCGTCGATCCCGGCCCGAACCTGACGCAGCGCGAGGCTAGGCCGACCCTGCTCGACCGCCAGCTCGGCCCGTGCCTGCCGCTCGAGCAGTCGGGTCGCGATCGGTGCCGAACCGCCGAGCCGCAGTCCCTCCAACTGCTGCTCGACGTTACCGAGATCACCGACCCGGACGGCACAGCGGGCCGTTTGCAGGGTTGCCGCTCTCGCATCGTCCTTCAGGCCGTGCTGGCGGAGCGACTCGCTCAATGCCATCGCCCGACTCACAGCGTCCGGGTCGACGCGATCGGTCTCCACCTCACAGCTCAACGCGATGAGATCGGCGCGCAGGGTCCAGGCCGGGGCCCCTCGGCTGGCGAAGTGACGGGACGCGCGACGGGCGACCTTGCGAGCCTCCTTGAAGTCGCCGGTGACCATGAGCAGCCGGGCGAGCACGAGCTCGGCCTGTCCCTGCCGATGCCGTAGCCGACGAGCCCCGAACGCCGCCACCACGCCGCGCAGAGTCTCGGCCGCATCAGACGTCAGCCCGGCGGTCGCCATCACCTCGGCCCGGTCCTGATCACAGATCGCGCTGGAGACCGAGGACAACGGCGCGAGCGCCGGGCGGGCCGAGTCCATCCGGCGGAGCGCATCGACCAGGTCGCCCGCGAGCATGTGGACATAGCCGAGATTGTGCTCGGCCTTGGCCCGCAGTACGCCGCCGTCGCTTTGCGGGGCCAGGCGAATACATCGTTCGAGATCCATCCGAGCCCGAGTCAGATCCCCCGCGTCCAGATGCGCGCTTCCGCGATTCAGATACAGCCTGGCGATCTCTACCGGCTCCGACGGGTCGAGCAGCGGAAGGGCCAAGTCGAACTCCCTCAGCGCGTCGGCGTGGTTGCCCGACCGCATGAGCAACAACGCGCGCTGAGCATGAACGAGCCCTCGTACGGCCGGACTGACGTCTGGAATGGCCAGCGCCCGATCACACAGCGCCAGATCGTCTGCCCAACTGCCCCGGGCCGATCCGGCGTTGGCCAAGCTCACCAGGATTCGGGCGGTCAGCTCGTCGTCGTCGGCTCGATCGAGCGCCCGGTTCAGCATCGCGCGGGCCCGGCCATACTGTCCGGCCGCACTCTCGTCGACAGCTCGACGATGGAGCTCCGTCGCGGTCAGCACCTAGGCATCATCACCTGCGCCGAGCCGCCGCTACTACCAACTTCCGGCCCTTATCCGAGCGCTTTCCGGCGGGTCAAACAGCCCGAATTGGTAGCGAAACGGCGTTCAATTCTGTCTCCAAGGTTCGAAACCGTCGGCTCACCAACCGGCACCGAAGCAGATGAACGGAACGATTGACTCCGCATCGGTACGAGCCCGTGCCTCGGCCAGCGCCACCGCGGGTGACTGCCCGGTCGCGAGCCCCTTGTGGGTGTGGGCCAGCACCTCGCAGGCGGTGTCGTCGGCGACCCGAGCCGGTGAGGCGATCACCGATGCGGTGCCGGCGTGCAGCCAGGCCACCGTCATGCCGATCGTCTCGGCACCCCAACGCACCGCCGACCGGCCCAGCTCACAGGCGGACAACACCACAGTCGACGGGACGCGCGGCAGCCGGTCGATGTCGTAGCCGAACCACGGACCGTCCACCAGATCGAGACCCGAGAAGAGCGGGTTGTCGGCCGCATGGCGACCATGGGATGCGACATGCAGTACGTCCACCTGAGCAGCGAGCGCACTCACCTCGGGTGCGACCGCGTGCGGGCCGGTCAGCACTCGTGCGTCCTCCCACGCCTTCGCCGCCTGCAGCACCTCCTCCTCCGCCCTCGGCACGTCGGGACCCGACACCAGCCCGGCACGACGCGGCCGGGCGCGGTCCCGCGCGCGCAACCAGGCCGATGCCGACCGCGCCGCCGTCAGCGGCCGATCGCCAAGGCCCGGCAGCATCGACCAGGGCACGCCGACGAGCGCCCCCGGAGGCACGATCACGATCGGCCGCTCGGCCACGACATCGGCCAACGGCGCCCACAATGCGTCAGACAGGCCGGCCAAGCGCTCGTGCAATGCGCTCGCCACCACAGTCCGCATCTCCTTGGGCAGCTGGGCGGCCCCGACATCCAAGTCGGCCTGGAGTCCGTCCAGATACTGCTTCACGGGCTGCAGCTGTCCGAGTCCGTGGACGGTCGCCGACTGCGCGGTGACCACGACCGCATGGATGGCGCCGTCGACCGCGACGTACGAGACCAGCGCGCCGTCATGCGGCGTCAGCGCCCCTTGTACGTCCGCGAGCGTGGCCGGCTCGATCACGAGATCCGCACCGGCGCCGTACCACGAGCGCTGGCGGATCTGCTCTCGCAGCCGGCTCGCCTCGCGGCTCAGCTCGGCCTTTGCAGCACCGGGCCTCGCATGGCGCAGCTCGACCTGGATCTGGCGGAGCTCGGTCAGCGCGGCGGCCGCATCGCGATCCTCCGGTGGCCGCACCGGCACCACCCGGCTGGCCAGGGCCCGAGCCCGTTCGAACCACTCGAAGACGACCTCCGGACGGCCGTCGTCGACCGCCATCGACAATCCCAGCCCGGCTAGCTCTTGGCCATGACCGACGAGGGAAGTCTGCAAGTCGAGGCTGCCGAACGACGACTGCCAGCTGTGCAGATCGGCGATGCCGTCCCGCACATGGCGCAGGGCGACGGACCGTCGGTGCTGCCGCAGCGCCAGTTCCGCCCGGACCTGCCGCGCGAGCATTCGGGTCGCCATCGGCGACGAGTCGGCGACCCGGACACGTCGCAGTCGAGCCGTCGCCGCCTCCATCTCGCCGGTGCGTACGGCGGCATGGCTGGCGAGGAGAGCAGCGACGCGCGCGTCGTCCCGCAGTCCGTTCTGGTTCAAGGCGTCCTCGAGCGCAGCCGCCTCGTGCTCGACATCGCGAATCCGCCGCCGGGATGCGAGGTCGGCTCCGAGTGCGATCAGGTCGGCGCGGAGTGCCCACACATCACTCCCCCGGCTTCGGAACCGCCGCGCTGCTCGTCGCGCGACCCGACGGGCTTCGGTCAGGTCGTCAGTCATCAGGAGCAGCCGGGCGAGAACAAGCTCAGCCTCGGCCTGCTGTTGGCGCAGGCTCCGAGAGCCCAACGTCCCGACAGCACTCCGCAGTACGACCACAGCGTCCTCGGTAAGGCCAGCGGCGACCAGGACCTCGGCACGATCCTGGTCGATCATGGCGACCATCGCAGCCGATAGCGGTTCGAGATCCGGCCGCGCCTCGTCCATCCGGCGTAGAGCGGCAGGAATGTCGCCAGTCAGCAGTTCGACGTAGCCGAGATTGTGTTCCGCCTTGGCCCGCAGAACGGGAGCGGGCACTCGCTGAGCCTCGAATACTGCCTTCTCGAAATCGCGACGCGCCCGCTCGACGTTCCCGAGTTGCAGATGCACGTTACCCCGGTTCAGGTGGAGTCGGGGCAGCTCCTCCGGGCGTTCGGCGACAACGATGCCCGGCTCGGCCTCAGTGAACGCCAGCAGGGCGTCCGCGCTGCGACCCGCCCGCATGAAGAGAAGTCCCTGCTGTGAACGCACTAGGGCCCGGAGTTCGTCGGTGAGGTTCCGATACGCCAGCAACCTCTCAGATAGGCGCAGGCCGTCGTGGATACTGCCGTACTCGGATTCGAGGTACGCGAGGCTTAGCTCGATCCGGACTCGGAGCTCATCGTTGGGATCGCGCTGAAGTGCCTTGTGGAGCAGAGAGCGTGCCCGGCCGTGACGACTCGCCGTCGCCTCGATTTGAGCGCGGCGGTGAAGCTCGGCGGCCGACAACACCCGATCATGATGACTTGATCCCAGTCACTGCTTCCACTGCTTCCCAGCCACGAGCCACGGCATCAACTGGAGAATCTCCCCGATCAGGTCGGGGCAGGGATGGCATCAGCTGCCTGGCGACTCGACCGGCGAGCAATGGCGCCGCGAACGACGTCCCGCTCCAGACTGCGAAGCCGCCGGTGAAATCGTCTGGATCGATGGACTCGCGCTCCCGTCCGAAAGCCGTCGTGCGCGCGATCGGCTCGTACCCACCTTGCAGAGGTGGCATCGTGCTCACAACGGCTGCCCCCGGCTGATAGGTGTTGACCCACGGACCGGAATTGCTGAACATCGCGGTGCTGGCATCTGGGTTCAGCGCACCAACGGAAAGCACTGGCAGACAATCCGACCGTGGCCGAACGCCGCCACCATCGGACCATGGGGAAAACGCAGCGGGATACATCGGGCGAGCAGTTGCGTCATTGCCCGCACTGGCCACGACGACGGTCCCGCACTCGCCCATCATCTCGAGCAGGTCGTACATCGTGGGGTCGAACAGCACATCCTCAGGCGTCTCGTGGTAGTAGCCCATCGAGAGGCTGAGCACGTCGATCGCTTGGCCGCCTTCCTCACCAGCTGCGTGCCGGCGAACGAGTTCGGCGATCTTGGTCAAGGCGTCGACCAGATCGGATTCAACGATCGTGCCGTCGGACTGAACGACGCGCCACGAGAGAATGTCGGCATCGGGGCAGGCTTGATGCACCAGGCCTGCGATGAACGTGCCGTGGCCGGCCAACGGGTCGATCTCACCATCCAAGGAGCCGCTGAGATCGTCGTGCGACTCCGGATCGGTATCGGGGTCGGCGTAGCCGATGGGAGCGCCGTCCAACATCACGTCCTCGCGGACGACATCGACTAACCACGGATGGACGCCGCAACCCGAGTCCAGAAGTCCGACAACCGGACGTCGCGTGCCCAGCCGATCGGCCCGATGCGGCCGAGGGATCACCACCGCAACTGGCTGACGGCCACCGCTTCCGGGACGCAAATAGGACGAGATCGCTCCGACTGAATGGGGATCGTGCAGAGGGTGCGGGTCATGCAGAGGGTGCGGGTCATGCAGCGGGGTGCCCTCCATCTCCGTTGTGGCGTACAGCAGATGATCCAGTCCCACGCCCTGCACAGCCTCTGCACCATGCTTCGCGCGGGCGTGCTGCAGCAGCTTCCAGCCGTCCGGCGGAGGACCTGCCGTACCCTTCTTCGGCCGCAGCGAGATCCGAGCCACGCCGAGCGTCTGCTCCTGACCCTTGCGGCGACGCTTGACCGTGGAGCAGGTCTCCTCGCTTGCGACGTCGAGAACCCAACCGAGCTCGTCGGCGGTCTCCTTCAGCTTCGGGAGCACCCCTTTACGGTCGGCCCGGGTCGACATGAGCAGCCGACGCGACAGGTACGCCGTGGGACGCGGCTCCGGCACGCCGTCGACAACTGTGGCGTTTTCGGGGTCGAGGAACCGAGCGCTATGGCGCTTGAGCAAGTGCTCGTGAGGGGCGGCCGGGTCGCGATCTTCCCGCGCCGCGGTCACGACAGTTCCACCAGGGGCGTCGCGAACGACTTCGCACGTCCTTCGCCGTCGACCGCCTCGGTGAGCAGCACGAACCGGGTCAGGCCGACGCCCAACTCCGACAGGGAGAACCGGCCCGTCGCATCGACTCGCACTGTACGGGTCGAGCCCGGCTGGACCACCTTGACCGTCATCGGCTGCGCCGGGGCCACCCAACCGTCGACGCGGCAGCGCTCCGGTGCCGTCGGGCTGACGTGAAGCATGACGGTGAACTCACCGGCCGCGAAGGTGATGGTCACCGCCTCGGCGACACTCCGGGTACCGACCAACTCCTTGGACCGCTCGACCAGGTGCAGCATCTCGTGTTCGGCGTCGAGATCCTCCAGAGCCAGCGCGACCAGAACTCGATCGGGCAGATCCGTGGGCATGGGATCCCGCTCCTCCCACATCTCGGCAAGCTCCGAGAGCTTAACGTTTGCCTTCATCACTGATCCTTCCCCGAGTTCGTGGCGAGCAGGTCCTTGAGCTTTGCGAGGCAGCGGCCCCGGGTCGGGCCGATGCTGCCGATTGGCATTTCTAGGTCGCGAGCGATCCCGGCGTAGTCGGGACGATCGTCAAAGGCGATGATGCGCAACAGTCGCTGACATCGCGGGGACAGCTGGCCGACGGTCCCCCAGAGCCGATCGCGTTCGTCGGCCGCGACGACATCGGAGTCGGCCCCCGGACTGATGTCCGCCTCCCGGGCCAGCTCGTCGTCCTCGACCGGTAGCAGTTTGCCGCTCCTACGCGACACCCGCCACGCCTCTCGCCGCGCGGTCGTCGTCAGCCAGGACGACACCGCCTGCGGGTCCTCGATCGTGTCGGACTTGCGTACGAGCGTGAGCCAGGTCGTCTGGACGACGTCCTCGGACTGGTGCCGGTCGAGTCCGTATGCACGGACCACCTGCCACAACACCGGAGTCAGCGTTCGTACCAGGTCGTCCAGGGCCGCGGAATCGCCGTCGAGCCAGCGCCGGAAGTGATCGGCCGCCGCTGCCCAACGCGATGTCCCCGCCTCCGGTCGAGTAGTGCTCACGGGCCCTCCTTGCTCTGGGCGCGCTGCCCTTCGCGTGCGCCCACACTAGAAGGAGAAGGGTCCTCATGGGCTGATACACCGGACCGGCCATGGTGACAGACAGTGACGAAAACGGCGTAAGATGCCCAATGTGCGGCGTCGCATCGCGCGAATCCTCGTCGGCCTGGTCGCCGGCCTGCCGCTCCTCGCCGCCGGAGCACCCGCTGTGGCGGCGCCACCACCGACCCAGCCAGCCGCGTCCGATGCCGGATCCCGAGCCGCCCCGCTCCGCCGATTCGCACCCGCCGTCTGGCTGGCCAAGCACGAATCGTTCCGGCCGATGTCGGCGCACCGGTTCATCCAGGCGAGCAAGCTGCGATGGAGCCACGACAGCGGATGCGCCGACGACACCATCGACCCGACACCATCGGCCGGCCGAATGAGCGGCCGCACCGGCCGGGTCTACCGGCATCGCGGGAAGGGGACCTGGTATCACGGCTGCGAGCACGGTGGACGCTTCTACAAGTCGACCGAGTGGACGCCGCCCCGTCGCGGTTCGGTCGCGGACAAGAACGAGGGGTTCTTCCTCGACCTGCCGGACGGGAGGCACCACGGCGGCGGGATCGGATCGCCCGCGTATGTCCAGCGCGTCGGCCGACACGGCCGGACCCTGCTGTACTGGTTCGCCTACGGCTGGAACCAGGCCACGGCCGGGGCGAACCACGAAGGCGACTGGGAGCGCATCGCGGTCCGGCGCGGGAGCGGCGGCCGACCGCTGAAGGTGACGTTCTGGCGCCACAAGGGCCCGTGCTATCTCCCGTGGCGCCGGGTCTACCGAGACCACGGCCACCCGGTCGTGTTCTCGGCCAAGGAGACCCACGCATCCTACGCCCGGGCCGGCAAGCACAAGGTCGTCCTCAACGACCTGCCCGACTGGACCGACCACACCAGTCGCGGCAGGCTGTGGAAGACCTGGCAGCACCTGGCACACGTCAAGCGCCAGACCTGGTGGGGCTACGGCGGCGCATGGGGCGAGACCGGTGTGTACGGCGCGACCTCCGGCCCGGGCGGCCCAAGTCCGGCGCGGCCGAGTCCATGGAGTGGGATCTTCACCAACGACCGCTGCTGACCACGCCGTCAGGCCAGACCGAGCACGTGATCGAGCCCGACGGTGAGGCCCGGCCGGTCGCCGACGGCCCGGATCGCGGCGACGACGCCGGGCATGAACGACTCCCGGTGGGTCGAGTCGTGCCGGATCGTGAGCGTCTCGCCCGGGCCACCCAGCAGCACCTCCTGGTGCGCCAGCAGGCCTCGCAGCCGGACGCTGTGCACCCGTACGCCGTCGATGTGGGCGCCGCGGGCACCTGGCGACTCCGACGTCGTCGCGTCGGGCATGGCAGGCAACCCCGCGTTCGCGCGGGCGGCGGCCACGATCTCAGCGGTCCGGCGAGCCGTGCCGGATGGGGCATCGGCCTTGTCGGGATGATGCAGCTCCACGATCTCGACCGACTCGAAGAACCGGGCCGCCTCGGCGGCGAAGCGGGTCATCAGCACGGCACCGATCGAGAAGTTCGGCACGATCAGCACGCCGGTCCCTGGCGCGCCCCGGAGCCAGTCCCGGACCAGCTCCAGCCGCTCCTCGTCGAAGCCCGAGGTGCCCACGACGGCGTGCACACCGTGATCGACGCACCAGGTGATGTGGTCCATGACGACGTCCGGACGGGTGAAATCGACCGCGACGTCGACATCGCCGTCGGCCAGGCGATCCAGCTCATCGCCACGATCGACCCGAGCGACCAGGTCCATCCCGTCGGCGTCATCGACGGCTTGGCAGGTCTGGGAGCCCATCCGCCCCGAGGCGCCGAGGACTCCGACCCGGATCTTAGTCTGCTCGGTCACGCCGCGATGATCCCACGCAGCATGTCCAGGCCGTCCCACGCCTCGACGTACGACGTCGTCAACGGCGACAGGCCCAATCGGATCATGTCCGGGTTGCGGAAGTCGGGGATGACGCCCTGTTTGATCAGCCGGTCGGTGAGCGACCGAGCCTCCGGATGGCGGACCGTGACGTGACTCCCCCGCCGGGCCGACTCCCTTGGCGACACGACCTCCGCGCCCGCCGGAGTCAGCCAGTCATCGGCGAGTCCGGTGACCAGCTCGGTCAGCGCGATCGACTTGGCCCGGATCCGATCCAGTCCGGCCTCGCCGATCAGGCGTACTCCCTCGTCCACCGCGACCAGACCGGGCACGTTCGGCGTCCCCGACAGCATCCGCCGGATGCTGGTCGCCGGCTCGTACCTCGGCCCCATCGCGAAGACGTCCTCGGCGCCGAACCATCCCTCGATCGGCTGCCGTACATCCGCCAGGCGGCGGGCCGCCACGTAGAGGAACGCCGGGGCGCCCGGACCGGCGTTGAGGTACTTGTACGTGCACCCGACGGCGAAGTCGACCTGCGCCGCGTCCAGCCCGACCGGCACGATGCCCGCCGAGTGGCACAGATCCCAGACCGTCAGTGCGCCTGCGTCGTGGACAAGCTCGGTGAGGCCGGCGAGATCGGCCAGGGCGCCGGTCCGATAGTCGGCCTGGCAGGCGACGACGACGGCGGTCCTGGATGAGAGCACCGGCTCGATCGTCTCGGCCGTCACGCCGTACGCGCCCGGCCTCACCCAGCGCACGGTCAGGCCGCGCTGCTCAGCGACGGCGGTCACCAGATAGCGGTCGGTCGGGAAGTTGGCGTCATCGATGACGATCTCGGTCCGATCGGGACGCAACGCGGCCGCGGCATGCAGCAGCTTGAACAGGTTGACCGACGTCGAGTCGGCCACGACGACCTGGCCGCTGTCGGCGCCGAGAACGGTGGCGCCGAGCCGGTCGCCGACGGCCGTCGGCAGATCCGCCCACCCTTCCGTCCAGCCCCGGATCAACCGGCCGGCCCACTCCTCGTCGAGCATCGCGCGCAGCCGTTCGAGCGTGGCCTTCGGCGGCCGGCCGAGCGAGTTGCCGTCGAGGTAGGCGATCGGGTCGGGCCCGATCGCGAACCGGTCGCGGAACTCCCGCAGCGGATCCGCCGCGTCGAGGCGCAGCATCTCCTCGCGATCCGGGGCCTCACCCATCCGTCGCGCCGATCTCGGTGCGCACCTGCAGCAGCTCCGGGAAGAAGGTCAGCTCGAGTGCCTGCTTGAGGAAGCCGACTCCTGACGAGCCACCGGTCCCCCGCTTGTAGCCGATGACTCGCTCCACGGTCTTGAGGTGGCGGAACCGCCACAGCTGGAAGCTCTCCTCCACATCGACCAGTTCCTCGCAGGTCTCGTACGCCGCCCAGTGCCCACTCGGGTCGGCATAGATCCGGCGGAGCACCTCAACGACGCCGGGATCGGCTTGGTACGGCTGGGTCCAGTCCCGCTCGATCCGGTCCGGCGGCACGTCGTGACCCTCGCGGGCGAGGTAGCGGAGGAACTCGTCGTAGAGGCTCGGCGCGTTCAGATCGCGGGTGAGCGCCTCGTAGGCGACCGGATCGTGGCGGAACACGCGGACCATCCCCGGATGCTTGTTGCCGAGCAGGAACTCGACCGTGCGGTACTGCGCCGACTGGAAGCCCGACGCCTGGCCGAGCTTGCCGCGAAACTGCGCGTACTCGATCGGGGTCAACGTCTCGAGGACCGACCACTGCTCGAACATCTGCCGCTGGATGTGCTTGATCCGAGCCAGCCGTTTGAGCGCCGGAGCGAGGTCGTCGGCGGCCAGCAGCCGCATCGCCGACCGCAGCTCGTGGATCAGCAGCTTCAGCCACAGCTCGGTCACCTGGTGCTGGACGATGAACAGCATCTCGTCGTGGTGGTCCGACAACGGATGCTGCGCGTCGAGGAGGGAGTCCAGGTGGAGATAGCCGGCGTACGTCAACGCACCGGCCAGATCGGTCCGTACCCCCTCCTCCAGGGGCCGGAAACTCGGCTGTCCACTCATCGTCGCGAGCCTACCCAGCCGATCAGGTTGTCAGGGTGATGTCAGGGTGACGTCCCTGGCGGCAATCTGCCCGGACCGACAAGGTTGTGCGGACGGGGACCTGTGCGGGTGGCACATGGAGTTCAGGGCCGCGGCCGCTCCTCAGGTCTAGCTCCGGGTTCGTCGCCCGGCCGGTGGCCACCGGCCGGGTGGCGAACCACTCTCGTCTCCTTCGGACTCCTGCCGTTGCAAGGGAGGACTATGACCGTCGAGACCTTGCTGCCCGGCTTGAACGAGGCCTTTCGGGGCCAGCTCGTTCGGCCCGGCGATGCCGAGTACGACGCCACCCGTGCAGTCTTCAACGGCACGGTCGACAAGCGTCCGGCACTCATCGTCCGTCCGTCCGGGTCCGCTGACGTCGTCGACGCCGTCAAGTACGCCCGGCAGCGCGGCCTGCCCGTCGCGGTCCGCTGCGGCGGTCACAGCGTGGCCGGCAAGAGCGCGACCGACGGCGGCGTCCTGATCGACCTCCGCAGCCTCAAGGGCGTCCATGTCGATCCCGAGACGTGGACGGCGTACTGCAACGGCGGCGTCCTGTGGGGCGAGTTCGACCGGGAGACCCAGACCTTCGGCCTCGCGACCCCAGGCGGCCGGATGTCCACGACCGGAGTCGGCGGCTTCACTCTCGGCGGCGGGTACGGCTGGCTCTCCCCCACCTACGGGCTGGCCTGCGACAACCTGCTCTCGGTCGACGTCGTCACCGCGGACGGCCGGCTTGTGACCGCCAGCGAGGACGTCAATCCGGACCTGTTCTGGGGACTGCGTGGGGGCGGCGGCAACTTCGGCGTCGTCACTTCGTACCGCTTCCGGCTGCACCCGGTGGGGCCGATCGTGCGCGCCGGGCTGCTCGTCTACGCGGCCGACCGGGCGGAGACGGTGCTGCGGTCATATCGCGACTACGTCGCCACCGCGCCGGAGGATCTGTCCACGGCCGCTGCGATGGCGATGATGCCGGCCGCGCCGTTCGTGCCGCCGGACCTGGTCGGCAAGCCGGTGCTCGGCATCCTGGTGATGTACGTCGGCGAGCCGGACGACGGCATCGACCCGATCGAGCCGCTCACCGAGTTCGACGGGCTGCTGATGAACCTGATCGAGCCGACGACGTACCTCGGCTTCCAGGCGATGCTCGATCCGTCCTTCCCCGAGGGCTGCCTGAACTACTGGCGCGGCCATCACATGACCGGCCTCAGCGACGACGCCATCGACGCGTTCGCGATGCTCGGCCGGCAGATCCCGTCGGAGATGACGCAGCTGATCCTGTTCCACACCGGCGGCGCCGTGAGCGGCGTGCCCGACGACGCGATGGCGGCCAGCCACCGTGACGCCGTCTACATGGCGCACCCGCTCGCGGTCTGGACCGACCCGGCGGAGTCCGACCGGCATCGGGATTGGGTCGATGCCTGTACCGCCGCGCTGGCGCCCGACCTGACCGGCGGCCTCTACCTCAACTTCGAGCCGGACGACGACGAGGATCGGGTACGGGCCGGTTTCGACGCCGACACCTACGCCCAACTGGTCGAGATCAAGGATGCGTGGGATCCGGACAATCTGTTCCGCGAGAACCTCAACATCAAGCCATCCAAAACCAGACCCCAGAATCCGGGCTGACCCTGTAACACACCGGGTCCCACCAGCGATAACGAGGACGGGAGGGAAACCATGACTGTGATCGCCTGGACACCCGAGTCGGACGTCGGCACTGCCATTGACCCGGCGGGCGATCGGTCGGTATGGGACTACGTACCCTCGGTCACCAAGACCTTCCTGCTCGAGCCGGAGGGCTATCGCGCCTGGAAGGCGGCCCGTGCCGACGCCGTCCCCAAGGAGGCCGAGCGCCGCTGGAACCGGCTGGCCACCGTCGCCGCCGCAGCCGCCGTACGCGCGCTGCGCCGCACGCCGGCCAACCGCGGCCGGCTGTCCAGTGTCGAGCGATGGACCCTCGAGCCGGACGTCGTCTCGCTCGACCCGACCGACCTCGCCGTCGTGCTGTTCGCCGCCAAGGTCGCGGCTCACACCGACGATATCAACGAGAGCGACGTCGACTCGCTTCGGGCGCACGGACTCGCCGACGAGCAGGTCTTCGACATTGCACTCGCCGCGGCGGCCAGCTGCTTCTTCGCCGACGCGTCCGACTCCGCCGTACGCTGACCCGCCCCGCTCGGATCAGGCGCCGACCGGATAGCCCTCTGCCACCGCATGCAGCGGTGCCTGCGAGCCGGCATCCCATGCCCTGGTGAACGCGACGCGGTCGAGCGTCTTTCGGATCGCCGCCACACACGCGTCGAGCTCGACCGCCTCGCACGGCGGCACCGGAGCGCCGATCGCGTCGCGTACGGCGGCCGCCGCACTGACGAGGTACGTCGCGTACTCGGCTCGGCCCCGCATGGTCGCGACCTCGGCCAGTGCCTCGATGACACTGGCCATCCGCCACCGGTCGCCGAGGTCGCGATGCTCGGCGAGGCTCTCGTCCAGCAGGTGTACGGCCCGCTCGTTGTGGCCGCGACGCAGCTCGACGACACCGAGCTGGTTAAGTGACCAGGCGATGCCCTCGCGGTAGCCCAGCTCCTGCGACAGACTCAGGCTCTCGCACAGCTTGTCGTCGGCGTCGGCGAGATCGCCGCGGTAAAGGGACACCACGCCGAGACTGATCAGCGACCAGGCGATCCCCTCACCGTCGCCGAGATCCCGAAAGGTCTCAAGGGCCACTCCGCACTCCTCGCCCGCAGTCGCCAGATCGCCGCGCAGCCAGGCGACGAACCCGAGATGGTTGCGGGACCAGGCAAGGCCGGAGTGGTCGGCGATCTCGGAGCGCAGCCGCTCGGCCTCGCGATGCAGCTTCTCGGCCCCGTCGTAGTCCGCCCGCTCGCGGGCGACGCTTCCCAGCCGCTGGAGGCAGTCGGCCGTCTCCACCAACCGATCGTGCGCCCGATAGTGGCTCAGCGCCTCCTCGATCGAGCTGGTCGCCAGGTCGTACTCACATTGGAGGAACGCCAGCATTCCGACGCCGAGAATCGCCTTGGCCCGGACCTCCCAGTCGTCGGCGGGACCGAGCTCCAGGGCCGTTTCGAGCCACTCGCGGCCCTCGGTGTAATGGCCGCGCAGGTAGCAGAAGTACCACAGCGAGCCGGCCAGCCGGAGCGCCAGATCGGCCTCACCCTGCGACACAGCCCACTTCAGAGCGCTCCGGAAGTTGTCCAGCTCCTCGCCGACCAGGTGGAGCCAGGCCATCTGGTCGCTGGTCCGCAGCTCGGAGTCGGCCACTTCGAGCACGGCGGCGTAGTGCCGGGCGTGCCGCTCCGCGACGGCGTCGGCGAGGTTCTGCTCGTCGAGACGGGCCAGGGCGTAGTCGCGGATGGCCGACAGGATGTCGTAGCGCGCCTCCGCGCCCTCTCGCCGGACGAAGACGAGCGAGCGGTCGACCAGCCGCCCGACCAGCTCAAGCACGTCCGGCTCGTCCGGTCCGAGGTCACAGACCGCCTCGGCGGCGTCGAGGGTCCAGCCGCCGACGAAGACCGAGAGCGCGGCCAGACAGCGTTGATCGGCCGGCTCCAGCAGGTCGTAGCTCCAGGAGATCGCGGTCCGCATCGTGCGATGGCGCGCCGGACCGGACCGATCGCCACCGCGCAGGATGCCGAACGACTCGTCGAGCTCGCGGGCGAGCTGACGGACCGTGAGCACGTTGAGCCGGGCGGCGGCCAGCTCGATGGCCAACGGCATGCCGTCCAAGCGACGCACCACATGGGCGACCTCGGGCATGCCGTCGTCGATCGAGTCCACCCCGCGAGCGGCCGCCCGGGCGAGGAACAGCCGCACCGCCGGCGATCCGACCAGGCGCTCGGCCGGAGTGTCCGGCGGCGGCAACGCGAGCGGGCGCACGACCTGCACCGCCTCCCCCGCCACTCCCAGCAGCTCGCGGCTGGTCGCCAGCACCCGGAGCTCCGGACACCGACCGAGCAGCGCCGCGGTCATCGCCGCGCTCTCCTCGATGACGTGCTCGCAGTTGTCCAGCACGATCAGCGTCCGGCGGCCCGCGATCGAGGTGCCGATCAGGTCGAGCGGGTCGGCACCGGGCATCGGCCGCAGCCCGAGCGCGGCCGCCGTGGTGCTGGCCACCGAGGACCCCGCGACCACCGGCTCCAGCGACACCCAGCAGGCCATCGCGCCCAGCCGGTCGGCGGACGCCTGCGCCAAGGCGGCGGCCAGCCGGGTCTTGCCGATTCCCCCCGGTCCGGTGAGGGTCAGCAAGCGGGTCGGCGTCTCGGTCAGCCGGAGTACGGCGTCGGACATCTCGGCCGCCCGGCCGATCATCTCGTTGGTCGGCGCCGGCGGCGGAACACAGCGGACAGCTTCGTCGGCCGGACCCGCGGCGGTGTCGAGAAAGGTGATGCGATCGGCGGCGTCCAGGCCGAGCGCATCGGCAAGCATCCGCGCGGTGAGCGGGCGGGGGGCGCGTCGCCGGCCGCGTTCGAGTGCCGCGACCGCGTCGACGCTCAGTCCGGCGCGCCGGGCGAGCTCCTCCTGGGATAGGCCACTGGCCCGGCGGTGCTGGCGCAACAGCCGACCGAACTCGGGTCCGTCAACGGCTTCCGAGTTGCCCTGAGTCCGTCCAGAGACCACCCGTTTCTCCCCGTCTCCTCCGAGCCACCGTTCCTGTCCTCCCAGGTCACGGTAATCCGCAAGGCGCGAGATTGTCAGCCGACAAGCGGCCGTGGCGAGACGGGATCGGCCTGGTGAGGGTGCTGCTAGGCGACTGCGCCAGCGAATCGGGAGGGGTCGTCGAACGGGCCGACGATGGCCAGTGCCGGTGTCGCCGCGAGCAGATCGGCGGCCAGCTCGCGTACGTCGTCGAGGGTGACGGCGTCGATCCGGGTGAGCACCTCGTCGATGCTCGGCAGCTCGCCGTGGAGCAGGTCGGCCTTGCCGATCCGGCTCATGCGCGAGCCCGAGTCCTCCAGGCCGAGCACGACGCTGCCGCGAAGCTGGCCCTTGCCGCGCTCCAGCTCGGCGGCACTGATGCCGTGCTCGGAGACCTGGATGAGCTGCTCGCGGACCAGCGAGAGGACGTCGTCGACCTTCGCCGGGGCGCAGCCGGCGTAAACGCCGAGCAGGCCGGCGTCGGCGTAGTTGGACGCGTAGGAGTAGACCGCGTAGGCCAGGCCGCGCTTCTCGCGCACCTCCTGGAACAACCGCGACGACATGCCGCCGCCGAGTGCCGCGTTGAGCACTCCGGCCGCGTGCCGGCGCTCGTCGCCTCGCCGGAGGCCCGGCAGGCCCAGCACCAGGTTGGCCTGCTCGGTCTGCCGCGTCACCAGGCTGGCCCCGAGTCCGAACGGCGCCGACGCCCCACCCCGTCGCGGTGCCTGTGGCCGGATCGAGTCGTCGGCGAGGAACCCGCCGAGCCCGAAGGCGCGACGCACCAGGCGTACGACCTGGCGGTGCTCGACGTTGCCGGCGACCGCGACGACGATCGCATCGGCGCGATAGCGGCGGCGGTAGTAGCCGGCGATCTGGGTGCGGGTCAGGCTCCGGATCGACTCCTGCGGACCCGCGATCGGGCGGCCCAGCGGACTGTCGCCCCAGACCCGCGACGCGATCAGGTTGTGCACGACGTCGTCGGGGTCGTCGTCGTTCATGGCGATCTCTTCGAGGATCACCCCGCGCTCGGACTCGACGTCGATGCCGGCCAGCTGCGAGCTGGTGACCATGTCGGCCACCGTCTCGACCGCGAGCGGCAGGTCGGCGTCGATCACCCGGGCGTGAAAGCAGGTGTACTCCTTGGCGGTGAACGCGTTCATCTCGCCGCCGACCGCGTCCAACGCCTCGGAGATGTCCAACGCCGATCGGTTCGGCGTCCCCTTGAAGAGCAGGTGCTCGAGGAAGTGGGAGGCGCCCGCCAGGCTGGGCGCCTCGTCGCGCGACCCCACGCCGACCCAGATACCGAGGGATGCCGAGCGGACGCCCGGCATCGCCTCGGTGATGACCCGCAGGCCGCCCGGCAGCACCGTACGCCGCACCAGGCCGCCGTCGCCGGCGCCAAGGAGCGTACGAGTGCTGCCGATCGGCTGGTCGGCGTCGAGCCGGCGCGCCGTCACTGGGTCGAAGCCGCCGACTCGGCGCTGCTCGACCCGGCCGACTCCTCGGCCGCCTTGGCCTCGTCCTCCGGGACCGCGATCAGCGACAGCTTGCCGCGGTCGTCGATCTCGGCGATCTCGACCTGAAGCTTCTGACCCACGCTCACGACGTCCTCGACGTTCTCGACCCGCTTGCCGCCGGCGAGGGCGCGCAGCTTGCTGATGTGCAGCAAGCCGTCCTTGCCGGGCAGCAGTGAGACGAAGGCGCCGAAGTTCATGATCTTGACGACCGTGCCGAGGTAGCGCTCGCCGACCTCGGGCATCGTCGGGTTGGCGATCGCATTGATCGCCGACCGCGCTGCCTCGGCCGCCTCGCCGGTCTCGGCGCCGACGTAGATCGTGCCGTCGTCCTCGATCGTGATGTCGGCTCCGGTGTCGTCCTGGATCTGGTTGATGACCTTGCCCTTGGGCCCGATCACCTCGCCGATCTTGTCGACCGGCACCCGCATCGTGATGATCCGCGGTGCGTACGGCGACATCTCGTCCGGACCGTCGATGGCCTCGGTCATGACGTCGAGGATCGCCAGGCGAGCGTCCCGCGCCTGCTTGAGCGCGGCCGCCAGGACCGACGCCGGGATGCCGTCGAGCTTGGTGTCGAGCTGCAGCGCAGTCACGAACTCCCGCGTGCCGGCGACCTTGAAGTCCATGTCGCCGAACGCGTCCTCGGCGCCGAGGATGTCGGTGAGCGTGACGTACTCGGTGTCGCCGTTGACCTCACCGGAGATCAGGCCCATCGCGATGCCCGCGACCGGAGCCCGCAGCGGGACGCCGGCGTTGAGCAGCCCCATCGTCGAGGCGCAGACCGAGCCCATCGACGTCGAGCCGTTGGAGCCGAGCGCCTCGGACACCTGCCGGATCGCGTAGGGGAACTCCTCACGCGTCGGCAGCACCGGGAGCAGCGCCCGGCCGGCCAGTGCGCCGTGGCCGATCTCGCGCCGCTTGGGCGAGCCGACCCGGCCGGTCTCGCCGGTCGAGAACGGGGGCATGTTGTAGTTGTGCATGTAGCGCCGCGTCGTCTCCGGCGACAGCGTGTCGAGCTTCTGCTCGAGGCCCAGCATGTTGAGGGTCGTGATGCCCAGGATCTGGGTCTCGCCCCGCTCGAACAGTGCCGAGCCGTGCACCCGCGGCACCACGCCGACCTCGGCCGACAGGGTACGGATGTCGGCCAGGCCACGGCCGTCGATGCGGATCTTCTCGCGAAGCACGCGGTCGCGGACGAGCTCCTTGGTCAGCGCCCGAAGCGCCTCGCCGAGCTCCTTCTCACGGCCCTCGAAGTCGGCGCCGAGCTTGTCGAGCACGGCCACCTTGATCTCGTCGAGCTTGGCCTCGCGCTCGGCCTTGCCGGCGATCGTCAGCGCGGCCGCCAGGTCGTCGCGGGCCGCCGACTCGACTGCGGCGAAGGCGTCGTCCTCGTAGTCGCGGAAGCGCGGGTACTCACGCTCCGGCGCGGTCGCGGTCTCGGCGATCTGCTGCTGAGCGGCGCACAGCTGCTTGATGAAGGGCTTGGCCGCCTCCAGGCCCTCGGCGACGAGTTCCTCAGTGGGGGCGTTGGCGCCACCCTGGACGAGGTTCCACGTCGACTCGGTGGACTCGGCCTCGACCATCATGATCGCGACGTCGCCGTCCTCGAGGACACGACCGGCCACAACCATGTCGAAGACCGCGTCCTCGAGCTGGCTGTGGGTCGGGAACGCGACCCACTGGCCCTCGATCAGCGCCACCCGGGTGCCGCCGATCGGGCCGGAGAACGGCAGGCCGGCGATCTGGGTCGACGCCGACGCGGCGTTGATCGCCAGCACGTCGTAGGCGTGGTCGGGGTCGAGGGCCATCACGGTGATGACGACCTGGACCTCGTTGCGCAGGCCCTTGGCGAAGGTCGGCCGCAGCGGCCGGTCGATCAGGCGGCAGGTGAGGATCGCGTCCTCGCTCGGCCGGCCCTCACGACGGAAGAACGAGCCGGGGATGCGCCCGGCGGCGTACATGCGCTCCTCGACGTCGACCGTCAGCGGGAAGAAGTCGAGGTGCTCCTTGGGGTTCTTGCTGGCCGTCGTGGCCGACAGCAGCATGGTGCCGTCGTCGAGGTACGCCGCGACCGAGCCGGCCGCCTGACGGGCGAGCCGACCGGTTTCGAAACGGATCGTGCGAGTGCCGAAACGTCCGTTGTCCAGGACAGTCTCGGCTACGGAAAGGTTGGGTCCCTCCACGGGATACCCCTCTCTGGTCTCGCGGAGCAGGCCACGAGGCTGCCGGTCCATCGCCAGGATGCGTGCCGGTCTTCGATCGAGGCGGGCGGCGTCGACGACCGGCCGACTCCGCACGCCACTACCGAGGACCGGCCAGCCGTACCGACTCGCCGAAGCTGCTCCGCAGTGGATTTCAGTTCTGTTCAGTTGTGGTGCGTACACAAGTGAGCGGCCGCTCCGGAGAGGGCCGCTACACGTGGGTCACTTCCGTAGACCGAGTCGTTCGATGAGGGCTCGGTAGCGCTCGATGTCGGTGTCATGCAGGTAGTTGAGCAACCGGCGACGCCGGCCGACGAGCAGCAACAGGCCACGACGGCTGTGATGGTCGTGCTGGTGCTCCTTGAGGTGCTCGGTCAGATGCGAGATCCGATGCGTGAGCAGAGCGACCTGTACCTCCGGGGATCCGGTGTCGCCCTCGCCCGTGGCGTAGTCGTCGATGATCTTCTGTTTGGTCGCGACGTCAAGCGACACGCGATCTCCCTTCAAGGATTTCGTTGCGCGGCGCGCCGGGGCCTATTCACCCGGGCACTACGAATCCGCGGCCGGTCTACGGCGCGGCCAGGGTATCAGCGCGCGACCGCTCAGCCCTAATTCACGGCGTCTGCGAGCCACGCGGCACCCTGGCCCACTCCCCCATGACAACCGCGGGCAAACCTGAATTGTTCCCCACGAGGCAGCTACGTCTTGGCCGCGACCTCGGTCTCGTCCTCGTCCTCGTGTCGCAGCGTCTCGTAGACGGTGTAGACGCCAATGGCCTGCTCCAGCTCGCGCGACAGGCTGGAGAAGAACTGGTCGCGGTACGTCGAGTCCGTCACGGCGTAGACGGTGAAGTAGAGCCCAGCGAATCCGGCGAGGAAGACCGACACCTGGAAGAGCTCACGGCTCACCGGCACCCACTGCTCGACCGAGGGCAGGTAGCGCGGCGGGTGGCCCACCCAGGACTGGATCACGTCGGGCTCGATGGCGAGCATGCCGAACACGAGGAAGAAGGCGAAGACCGTCAGCGACAGCGCGAGCACCTGCAGCAACTGGCTGAACAGCAGGACGGTCACGAGGTTGGCCCGCGGAATCCGCGACAGCCGCGCCGGATAGGCATGCAGCGTGGCGGCGACCGAGGCGAGTGGAGTGCCGGCGCAGCACTCGACCAGGCGGTCGTCGGCGGCCTCGTCCTCGACCTGGCGAACCTCGTCGGGCAGGCGTACGAGCAGGAACGCGATGGCGATCGCGCCGAACAGCAGTACGCCGATCCACAGCCGGCCCCGGGGGAGCTCGGAGGCGACCTGCCACACCTCGGTGTTGATGAAGAGGAACGTCATGAACAGCAGCAGCAGCGGCAACGCCCGCGTGAGTAGGCGGAACATCAGGCGCGGCGACCCGACTGTCCGCCAGGCCGCCCAGAGCAGGATCGGGCGCAGCTCCAGGAACGCCCAGCCGTACCCGAGAACCAGGAGCAGCAGGACTCCGCTCGCGACGGCCAGCCCCGCCGAGGTGGCGGACGACAGCAGCCCGGCGACGACGCCGACGCCCACCGAGATGACCACTGCAGCCATGACGAGGGTGATCACGTGGCGCTTCTGGTGACGCTCCACCAGGCTGCGCCGCTCGCGGTAGATGAAGTAGGGCAGCCCCTTCGCGTCGAGCCAGTGTTCGGCCCGCGCCATCGACTCCGCGCGCTGCTCCGGGGTCATCGTTGGTCGGCCTCGCCGGCGTGGTCGAGGTGGGCGCGGACCTCCTCGACGTCGACGCACATCCGGTCGATCAGGTCCTTGACCGAGTCGAACCGCAGCTGGCCCCGGATCCGCTCGACGAAGGCGACCTCGACGGTGACGCCGTAGAGCTCGAGATCGTCGCGGTCGAGGACGTACGACTCGACCCAGCGGTACGTCTCGTCGAAAGTCGGGTTGGAGCCGACGCTGATCGCCGCCGGCATCGGCTTGCCGTCGTCGATGTCCGACGGCGGCAGGGCACGAAGCCAGCCGGCATAGACGCCGTCGGCGGGGACCGCGGTCAGCCCGGCCGCCGGGACGTTGGCGGTCGGGAAACCGAGGTCGCGACCTCGATGGGCCCCCTCGACGACCTCGCCCACGACCTCGTGTGGCCGGCCCAGCGCGACCGCGGCCGCCGCCACGTCCCCTTCGGCCAGCGCCTGGCGCGCGTACGACGACGACCAGGGGTGCTCTGCACCGGCGAGCGAGAGTGCGTGAGTGGCGAAACCGTACTTCTCGCCGAGGTCGGCCAGCACCTGGGTGTTGCCGGCGGCCTTGGCGCCGAAGCGGAAGTTCTCTCCCACGACGACCGCCACGGCGTGCAGTGCGTCGACCAGCACCCCCTGGACGAACTCCTCCGGCGTCCACGACGCCAGGTCACGTGTGAACGGGAGGACAAGGACGTCATCGGCGCCGGCCGCACCCAGCAACTCGGCCCGCCGATCGATCGTGGTCAGCGCGGCCGGCGCCCGCTCGGGCAGCAGGATCTGCATCGGATGTGGATCGAAGGTGACCGCGACGACGGGGACGCCATGGCTCGCCGCCACCTCGCGCGCCCGATCGAGGACGAAACGATGCCCGAGATGGACGCCGTCGAAGTTGCCGACCGTGACCACGCTCGGGCCGAAATCGGCGTCGATGTCGTCGAGAGAGCGCCACACGAGCATGGGAGAAGCCTGCCACCTCCATAAGAACCTTCTCATCCTCGGCTCACCGCGATCTGGATTCTGGGCGCGATCGTGGTGCAATGACCATGATGTGGAAAGCAGCGGCGGCCTTCATCCTGGCCATCGGAGCCGGTGGCTTCGTGGCCGGAGCCGTCCTGGGTGATCCCGGACCGCCGGACGTCGGCGACCCCGTCGTCCTCAACGAGGACGGTCCGGCGAACCAGCCCGGCGGCAGCGCCGATCCCTCTGCGCGACCGACCGACGACGACGGCACCGCCGACCGAGGCGGCGGCAACGACGACGACGGTGACGATGACAAGCCCGACACGATCTACCACTCGCCGGACGACCTGGACGACGACAGCGGACGCGGGCGCGGTCGCGGCGGCGACGACGTCCGGGACGACAGCAGCGGCCACGGCAGCGGCCACGACTCTGGAGACGACAGCGGAAGCGACGACGACTGAGCAGAGCCGCGGTTCGGTCCTCCGCCGCCCGGTCCCGGTGCGGTTGAGGATCACCGCGGCGGTCGTCGTGCTCGCGGCCCTGGCGCTCGCGGTCGCCGGCTTCGTGGTCTACGCCCTCGAGTCGAGGCGGATCGACCGCGACATCGAGCAGCAGATCACCCAGGAGATCGACGAGTTCGAGCAGCTGGCGGGAGAGCGAGACAACCAAGGCCTCGCGCCGGACGTCCTGATCAAAGACGCCCTGCGGACCAACGTGCCTTCCACCGACGAGCTGATCTTCGGCTTCTGGAACGGGGCACCGGAATCGGTGAGCGCCGGGTCGGCGCATCGTGAGCTTGTCGACCGACCCGATCCCGCCCTCGTCGGCACCGTCGAGAGCCTCCTCCCGCAGGGTGGATCCATGAACATCGACACCGAGTTCGGCGATGCGACCGTGGTGGTCAAGCCGGTCCAGTCGGACATCGCGACCGTTGCCGAACCTGCGTTCGTCCTGGTGCATTTCGAGGCTCAGGAACGCGCCGAGCTGACCGATCTGACCCGCACGTACGCGCTGGTCGCGACGGCGGCGCTGGTGGCGCTCGCGCTCGGCGCCTGGAGCCTGTCGGGACGGCTGCTCCGGCCGGTCCGAGAGCTGACGACCACCGCCCGGGAGATCAGCGACACCGACCTCACCCGGCGGATCCCCGCGAGCGGCAACGACGACCTCACCGACCTGACGCTGACGTTCAACGCCATGCTCGACCGGCTCGAGGACGCGTTCGCCGGGCAGCGGGAGTTCCTCAACGACGCCGGACACGAGCTGCGTACACCGCTGACGATCATCCGCGGGCATCTGGAGCTGCTCGATCCGGACGATCCGGAGGAGGTGGCTTCCACGCGGGCCCTCGTGCTCGACGAGATCGACCGGATGTCCCGCCTGATCGACGAGCTGATCCTGCTGGCCCACAGCCGACGGCCCGACTTCGTACGCCCGGTCCAGCTCGACGTCGGCGAGCTCACCGACGACCTCGCCGACAAGGTCCGCGGCCTCGGTGACCGGGCCTGGGCCGTCGACGAGCGGGCGACGGGCGACGTGATCGTGGACGTGCAGCGGATCACCCAGGCCATCGTGCAGCTCGCCCAGAACGCCGTACGGCACACCGACGAGTCCGACACCATCGCGATCGGCTCCCGGATCGACGCCAGCACGGTCCGGCTCTGGGTGCGCGACACCGGTCCAGGCATCGCGCTGGTCGACAAGGAGCACCTCTTCGAGCGGTTCTATCGCGGCCGCGACAACGAATCCGACGGCTCCGGTCTTGGGTTGTCGATCGTGCGCGCCATCAGCGAGGCGCACGGCGGTTGGGTCACGGTCGACTCGGTCCCGGATCGCGGCGCGACGTTCACCCTGATCCTGCCGCGTCGGCTGACCTGGACGCAGCCGGGCGGGGGCACGACCTCCGAGGCGACGGTTCCGCTGCAGGTGTCGTCGTGAAACGCATCCTGGTCATCGAGGACGAGCCCCGAATCGCGTCGTTCGTCGCGAAAGGGCTGCGATCGGCCGGCTTCACCCCCACGATCGTCGGCGACGGCAAGGAGGGGCTCGATCACGCGCTGTCCGGGCAGTTCGACCTCGCCATCCTCGACATCGGGCTCCCCGGCCTCGATGGCTTCGACCTCCTCGAACAGCTGCGTGGCGCCGGCAGCAAGCTCCCGGTCATCGCCCTGACAGCGCGGGACTCCGTCACCGACACCGTGCGCGGTCTCGAAGGCGGCGCGGACGACTACATGCCGAAGCCGTTCCGGTTCGACGAACTGCTGGCGCGAGTACGACTGCGGCTGCGCGACAAGGCCGACACCGACTCCGCCGGCGCGAAGGGCGACCAGCGGTATCTGCAACACCTCGGGGTCCGGCTCGACCTGCACCGGCGCGAGGCGACCCGGGACGGCGGGACCGTCGAGCTGTCGGCTCGGGAGTTCGCCCTCGTCGAGATGTTCCTGCGGCACCCGGGGCAGGTGCTGTCCCGCGAGCAGTTGCTGTCGCACGTGTGGGGCTACGAGTTCGACCCGGGCTCCAACGTCGTCGACGTCTACGTGGGCTATCTCCGCAAGAAGCTCGGCTCCGACGTCATTCGCACCGTACGCGGCATGGGCTACCGCCTCGGCTGACCGTCGCCGCATCGCTGCGGGGCTAGCCCGTGAGAGTCGGCTTCCAGGCCCCGAGCCGGGGCTTCGGCAGCGCGCCCATCAACGGCTCGAACGCCTCGGCCAGCTCCCCCGGCGTCGGGCGATGGTCCGGGTCCGGCTCGAGGCAGGTGAGAATCGGCTTGGCGATCTCGTCGGGCACCCACTCGGGCAGCAGCATCGGCTCGTCGACCAGCTGCGGCCAGCGCTCCTCGTCGGTCGCGTCGTCCGCGTCGGAGCCGGGCTCGAAGGGCCGGTAGCCCGCGAGAGCGTGGAAGAGCGTGGCGCCGATGCCCCAGATGTCCGAGGCATAGCCGGGCCGGTGGCCGCGGGTCGGGACCGCCTGCTCCGGTGCCATGTAGGCGTCGGTGCCGATCGATGCGGTGAGCGTCTCGGCCCGCTCGATCGTCCGGGCCACGCTGAGGTCGATCAGGCGGGCCGGGGCGCCCATGATGATGTTGCTCGGTTTGATGTCGAGGTGCACGACGCCCATCTCACCGAGGTAGTGGACCGCCGAGGCCAACTCGATGCCCAACGGAAGCAGTTGCTGCGGAGGCAGCGGGCCGTGCCGGCGAATCAGCGAGGACAGCCGCGGGCCGTCGAGGTTCTCGAGCATCACGTACGGCCGGGGCAGCTCCATCGAGGCGCGGAAGCCTCGCACGATCGCGGGATGGTTGAGCAGTTGGAGCAGATCGATCTCGCGCTCCAGGCCACGCAGCGTCGAGTCGTCGTCGATCTGGTCGGGCCGGACCACCTTGACGACCACCGGCGCGAAGAGCTTCTGGTCGAACGCGAGGTACGCCTCGTAGGCGGAGCCGCCTCCGAGTAGCTTCATCGCGGTCAGTCCGGGCACGATCTCGTCGCCTCGCGCCAGCTCCCACGAGACGGGTGACGGGTCGGTCATGACGGCTCCTCTCG